>Ga0256834_1000648_pt1 | contig 24769 bp, 28 predicted proteins | sample 4281140metaG_FD_190536 | JGI IMG/M metagenome (GOLD analysis project Ga0256834, IMG submission 190536) | Hydrothermal vent microbial communities from East Pacific Rise, Pacific Ocean - 4281-140 | ecosystem: Environmental > Aquatic > Marine > Hydrothermal vents | place: Pacific Ocean: East...
TGCGCCAAAGAAATTGCGATATGTATCTTGAATATTAGCAAATGTTGCTAAAGCAAAACTCTTGTTTAATATTGCCGCTATAAAGCTACCAATTAATGTTCCAATTAAGGTAACAACTCCAAATCCCGGCAATCCTAATGCTGTAAAACGCATTAAATAATCAAGGCTATCACCTGTGGGGCGAACAAAACTAAGTGAAATTGGCGGCATTGGCACATTGGCAAAATCATCATAGGCAAGAGAGGTAAGTGCCCAACCTGCAATCACTGCAATGCCAATGCTAAAGCCTGCAATTAGGTGAGATGATGAAGTGCGAAAACCTTTATCCTTGAAAACATAGAATAATAATCCTAAGCCGATAATTAACACTGCCAATAAATAGGCAGTTTCTGATCCTATAGCAGTGAAATTGGCTACAATTTCTCCTAAGCCCTGAGTTTGGAAACCCATTGTGCTTAAATCAGTCGAAACTGGTGCAAATATTAGAACACGAAGAGGCCCAAGCAAGCCGCCAATAGTCATAAAGGCAAAAATACCAGTAATTATTAAAACTACAAGTGAGCGCATATCCCCACCGCCAGCACGAACGAGATTCTTACTTAAGCAGCCGCCAGCAAACACCATTCCAATACCAAACATCAACCCACCAACAATATTTGCCCCCCAGCCAAATTGTGTCATCATATACATGCTATCAGCACTGTTCATAATTCCAAAATATTGCAAAATGGCAACACCAAAAATGGCGGTTGCTATGGCTAATAACCAAGAGCGAAAGCGGCGAAAATCACCAAATGTAAGCATGTCAGAGATTGAGCCCATTGTACAAAAATTAGTTTTATAGACAATGAAACCAAAGAAAATACCAATAAATAACCCACCCCATGCAATATATAGAGGCGCAGAATCCACCACAGTTTCTTTTATAATTTCTAGCATTATATCCCTCCCAAAATATTGCTATTCTAACTATTGTTAGACTGATATTATGTGTCTTTTTACACTATTTTTGGGTGTTTTCAATGCATGATGTGCAAAACATGTCGTTTTTGGTATGAATAATATTATTATTAAATAAATATATAAAGCTTGAAAAACTAAATAACCAAAGATATTGCCAAATATGTTATGCTCATCCTAGCTTTATTGGAAATAAGAGAGATGTTTTCTTGACATATAATTTTTTAGGATTAAATCAATATTAGCTTTATCTAAAGAGGTAGAAATGCTTGTAGAAGAAAAAGAGGTCGCAAAGACCTTAAACGATACAAAAAAAATGGAAGAAAATGCACAGCAAACGACTGCATTTTTGAAATCAATCGCTCATACAGGCCGTCTGCTTATTCTTTGCAAGCTTTCTGAGAAGCCGTCAGATGTTGGTGAGCTTGAAAAAAGTTTAGGTATGCACCAAGCCGCAGTGTCAAAACAACTTGCAAGGTTGCGAGAAGAGGGATTAGTCAAGGCAGATAGGAACGGGCGCTTTATAACTTACTCTATTGCAGATGTTCGCGCCCGTATTATTATTGATACTTTGTATGATGTTTTTTGCTCAGAATCTCACCTGCAATAATAACAAAATCTGCGCTAAAATCCCATTAAGTTTTTTTGATCAAAAACTCATACACGTCGCCATCCTGACTTGTTTTCATTAATGTATTTCCTGTGGTGCGACAAAAAGCTTCAAAATCTTTCACCGCACCAGGATCAGTTGCCAAAATTTGTAAAACCTGATTAGAATCTAGTGACTTAAGTGCTTTTTTGGCACGTAAAATAGGTAGTGGGCAATTTAGCCCTTTTGCGTCAAGTGTTTGATCAGCCATTATTTTTCCTTTTGTTATATAAATAAATTAATATCAGATTTGGTAGCAACTTCAATATAAGTAGCAGCTCCTCCTAAAGAAATCCCCTCAATCATATCTTTTTTGTCATATTCAAATAAATCCAAAGTCATTTGACAAGCAATAAGATCAACGTCTGCTTCTATTGCTAGCTCCCGCAATTCTTCAATGCTAGCAACGCCTTTTTTCTTCATTAGGTTTTCCATCATTTTCGTGGTCAATGCTCCAGCACCCGGAAGTGCTGAAACAATATTTGGCATTGCCATGTGCATTCCCATCATAGGCATTTCCATCGCTGGATTGCCTAATGTTGTTAGCCCCATATTTAGCTTTTTCTTTAATAGGGGTAGGCCATAAAATGTAAAAAACATTGTAACATTTAAGCCCATTGCTGCAGCAGTTGTTGCCAATATAAAGGGTGGATAAGCCCAATCAAGTGAGCCTTTTGTAACAATGAGTGACATTGATTTTGCGTTTGCTTCGTTAGTCATTTTTCTCTCCTTAAATTTAAGTTTAGTGTTAAATTCCCATTAGCAAAGCCGCTAAAACAAGCCCTGCTATAAAAATGGTTTGCACTATAATTAGCCCGATAGATCTGCCTCCAACAGAGGCCATTTGTTTAATTGAAGTTTTCATTCCTAAAGCTGCTATTGCTGTTACTAATAACCAGCGAGAAATTTGATTTATAATATTCAAAATTTCTTGTGGGATTATGCCAAGTGAATTAACTATCACCAAAGCTGCAAATAGTAATAGGAATGAGGGGAAAGGCGCTTTTATCTGCCCTTTACCTCGTTTGTTTTTGAATAGAAGTGCTAGTCCAAAAACTATTGGTAATAACATTGAAACCCGTAATAATTTGGTAAATGTGGCAACATCTCCTGCCTCTTGTGAAACAGAATAGCCAGCTCCAACAACTTGTGCCACATCATGTATCGTGCCACCAAGAAACACCCCGATTTGGGCATCAGTAAGGTTGAATAAGGAAATTAACATAGGGTAGGCGATCATGGCTATTGTGCTAAGTGTTGTTACGGCAACAACCGTAAATATTGTATCACGCTCGTGATTTTTATGTTGTGGTAGAACTGTTGAAATTGCCATTGCAGCTGATGCACCGCATATTGCTACTGCTCCAGAAGTTAGTACCCCAAATTGAGTTGAAAGACCAAATAGGCGAGCAACTAGAGCGCCAAATATAATTGTTGCAAAAACTGCGCCTAGAACAATAATTATTGGCGTTAATCCCAGCTCCATAATTTGCGCAAAAGTAATTCTAGCTCCAAGCAATCCGACTGCAAGGCGCAACAAGGTTCTTGAAGAAAATTGAATGCCTGCATTTGCCTTTCCATCGCTTTCAGATAAAAAGTTAAATGCCATGCCTAATAATAGAGCAAAGAGCATAACGGGGGCATTATAATGATCTGATAGAAAAGTTGCAGCTAATGCTATAGTTAGTGCGACTAATACACCTGGAAAAATATCAACCAGCTTTTGCCACCATGTGACAATCAATCCATTATTAGCATTGCTCATTAAGTTTCATTTCGATATATTATTTTCCCTCTTGTTAAAATATAAACAATGAATGATAACGTATGTCAATAACGGAATATGTTTTCCTAATATCTCAGATATGTGCAAAAATAGAGGTAAGTAATGAAAAATAAAATTTTAGCTGAATTAAGCAAGATAATTAGCCAAAAATTAAAACAAGATATTGTTTCTTTGGGTTTGGTTTCTGATATTATTATTAAAGAGAACAGAGTTATTTTTTCTATCGAAGTTCCAAAGGGTTTAGAAAAAGAATTTGCCTATATTCGAGATCAAGCAGAGCAAAATGTTGCAAAATTAGATAATATAGAATCTGTGCTTATTGCGCTAACTTCAGAAGTTGAAAAAGCCCCGCCAAAACCGCAAGCAAAAAAAATATCAAATAAGCCCGATAGAAAATTAGGGCCTGATATGCGCCCGCAAAGCCAAGCGGTTATTGGTGTTAAATCAATCATTGCTGTTGCGTCTGGTAAAGGGGGCGTTGGTAAATCGACCTGTGCCGTTAATATTGCGCTTTCGTTAAAATCGCTTGGGCAAAAGGTCGGACTGCTTGATGCTGATATTTATGGCCCGTCTATTCCACGTCTAATGGGGATTAGTGAAAGGCCTGAAATAAAGAACGATAGAATTATGCCTATTGAGAAATATGGCATTAAAATAATGTCGATGGGCTTTTTAATGGAAGAAGATAAACCTGTAATTTGGCGTGGCCCAATGGTTGTTTCTGCTTTGATGCAAATGGTGCGTGAGGTTGAGTGGGGCGAGCTTGATGTGCTTGTGCTTGATATGCCCCCCGGAACTGGCGATGCGCAATTAACAATGGCGCAACAAGTGCCACTAGCTGGTGCTATAATTATTTCGACACCACAAGATTTAGCACTTATTGATGCTCGTAAGGGGCTTAAAATGTTTAATTCTGTTGATGTGCCAATTTTTGGTATTGTTGAAAATATGAGCTATTTTATTTGCCCCAAATGCGGACAAGAATCAGAGATTTTTGGGCATGGTGGCGCAAAAGATGAGGCAATAAAACTTTCTGTGCCTTTTCTCGGCGCTATTCCTCTACATATCGATATTCGCCGTTATTCTGATGAAGGCAAGCCGATAGTAGTTGCTGAGCCTAAAAGTGAACATGCAAAGATATTTGAAAAAATAGCACTAAAGGTTGCTATGATGCTTAAGCAGGGGGTTGCTTAAGCGGGTAAGTTAAGCTTTTTGCTTTTTACAAAATTAAGAAACTGATTAATCCAATCATTGGATTGAGAATTTCTTAAGTGGCAAAATCCTGCGATTAGATTTTTGTAAATAATACCATCGTGAGTGCCATCAATACCATGCCCACGAGTAATTTTGCGTGTGAATTTGCTTGATGGGGTTAAGTTTTTTAAGCTGGTATAATGAAATTCATGCGCCTTTATCTCTATTTCAGTTTTGCCCCAAACAGAGGAGGGCTGGGCTTGATATTTTACATAACCACGCCCTTGCGGCCTATCGTGCATTAGTGCTGTTGCATCAATTACTCCAACCATTTTATGGATTTTATCTTGCCACTCAATCTCATTGCAAAGATATATAAGACCAGCACATTCGGCATAGGTTGGCAATCCATTTTCTATTGCTTGTTTAATTTCTTTTCGTAAAGAAAAATTATCTTCTAGTGCTTTGCTATGAATTTCAGGAAAGCCTCCGCCAATGAACAGACCATCAATTTTTGGCAAAGACCTATCATTGATTGAATTAATATAAATTAGCTTTGCACCAGCTTTTTCAAATGCTTCAAGATCATCGGCATAATAAAACCCAAAAGCTTCATCTTTGATAATACCAATTTTTAGACCCTGAGCATTTCTTGTTATTTGTGGGTTAGGTTTTGCTTTGATTTTTGCGGAGCTCTTGGCAATGCTAAGCAATTTATCAATATCAATTTCTTTATCAATAATTTTTGCAATATTATTGATTTTATTCTCTAACTCCAAATCTTCAAATGGTGTTTTAAGTCCAAGGTGGCGTTCGCCAATTTCAAATTCTGGGCTGCGCCATATTGCGCCCAAAACCTTAATATTTGTAAAAGCCTTTATAGCTAAGCGTAATTTTTCTTCATGCCGCTTGCCGCCAACCTTATTCAATATAATACCAGCAATATTTACATCTTTATCAAATTCTTGATAGCCAAGCAAAAGTGGGGCAATGCCTCGTGTCATGCCCATGCTATCTATTACTAAAATAACTGGAATATTCAATAATTTTGCGAGGGAGGCATTTGAATCAGAACCATCAAGCGCCAAACCATCATAAAGCCCTTTATTAGCTTCAACTATGCAAATATCTGAATTAGTTGACTTTTGTGCGTATAGGTCAATTATTTCCTCATTGCTAAGAGCGTTAAAATCAAGATTATAACAAGCCTGCCCACTAGCAGTGCTTAGCCACATTGGATCAATATAATCTGGCCCTTTCTTAAAGGTTTGAACTTTTAGCTCAATATTTTTTAAGCTAGCTGCTAGCCCTAAAGAAATCGTGGTTTTTCCCGATGATTTATGCGCCGCTGCAATCATAAAGGCGGGCATTATTTTAGCCCTATTGGTAGGTAATTCTTGTTGCGGGCTTGCCAAAATTCATTTGCCATTTTCTGAGCGCTTGCAATGTCCTTTGCCTTACCCATTGTTTTTAGAGCAATGGCTAAAGTGCCAACAATAGAAGCTACGCTATATTCATTTTCTGTTTTTCCTTGCCAAATATCTATGAGATCAGCAATATTCATTTTTTCATCTGCGGCTTGAAAAGGCTCATTGGTAATTGTTGGCCAAACTTCTTGCTCAACTTCGCTTTCACCAACATTATAATGGGTTTTAGTTGGCTTGTTTGGGCGACGCTCTGCTTCGCCACCCTCGCCACGAAATACTGCCATTTTCTTTTGTTTAAGTAATATTGCAGCATCTGTGTGTATTTCCATAAAACCACGATGAAAAATACCAACCATCATTGTTGGGGCATTAAATGGATTTAGCATTCTGGCAAAAGAATGAACGGGGGAGCGAAGACCAAGAATAGGGCGCATCTCAATTAGTTCACGTAATTTTGGACTTAAAACTTCTAAAGGAACATAGGTAAAATTTGTTTGTTTTATTTGCTCTGCGGCTTGCTCAAGATTATTAGCGATAGGGAAGCCGAAGAATTCTAGCACTTCTTGAGTGTAAATACGACCCGGAGTATGACCAGAAGTACCATGCATAAATACTTTAAATCCGTTTTGTGCCAACAGGATAGCGCTAAGAATAAAATATGGTAATTGCCGCCGCTTACCAGCATAAGTTGACCAGTCAATATCAACTTGTGGGATAGTTTTTGGTTGCGCCATTACTGAGCGAGCAGCTTTTGTAAAACCTGCTATTTCCTCGCCATTTTCCTCTTTAAGGCGCATAAGCATAAGAAAAGCACCGATTTGTTCGGGCAATGCTTCTCCACGTAAAACCATGCCCATTGCTTCCTCAGATTCTTGCAAAGTAAATGAGCGAGTTTTAGTTTTTCCTCGTGCTAAAATAGCGATAAATTTTGCAAATGGGTGTAGTTGTTGTTCCATGTTTACTCTTGATTAATATCAACATTATCATCAGAAAGATTAGTTGGCATAATGCGCAGTATTTTCATTCCAATAATAGTTATAGTAAGTGCAAGCGCTACGCCACCAATTCCAAGAATAAATTCAAGAGAGGTTGGAATATAAGAATTTATCACCCCATCATAAAAACTTGAAGATACTTCATACCCTGGAAAAATCTCTAATGGATATGCTTGCCCGCCAATGATAATAACATAAAGTTGAGCTAAACCACCTAACACAACTAGCAAGGCAGCTAAAAGAACTAGATTTCTTTTTCTATCAAGTTTTGGATGAAATAATAAGAATAGCGGAACAATACCGCCCAAAAATACCTGCCCAACCCAAAACAGCAAAGTATAAATCCCACCATTAAGTAAGATAAATTTTTCAAATTCAATATGTTCATTTACATAAAGATTGCTAAGATGTTTGATTAAGGTAAAATATAAAACAACCCCAACAAATAGACCAAGCAAGCGAGCTTGGCGGGTTCTAAGCTCCGTGCCGTAACGCCTACCCGTCATTATGCATGTGCCAATCATCACTAAAATAAACATAGCAAGACCAAAAGAGAAAGACATGGCAATAAACATTGGTGCCATAATTGCCGCATCATAGGCTTGTCTTGCCACTAGCCAGCCAAAAATTGATCCCGTTCCGGTGGTTAGGGCTAAGCGCCATAAGAATGCAAACATGCCAGCAGTTTTTAATGCAAAACTAGGTACTCCTCGTGCCATTTGTGCATAAAGATAGATGGCTACTACTCCCAAAAAGCCAGTATATAATAGTACATTCCAAGCAAAAATTGATTTAAAATTATAGGTGGTCATAGCAATGATTAGCCTATCAAGCCTGCCCAAATCTAACACTAAAACCGCTAGGCCGCCCATTAATAATGCCATTGCCAATAGCGAAGATAATCTTGCAACTGGTTTATAGCCTTGTTTGCCAAATACCGAACCAATGGAGGAAACATTAAGTGCGCCAGAGGCGGCAACAATTAGAAAAATCGCAAAAACATGCGGTACTCCCCACACAATTTGGTTGTTCATACCTGTAACAATATGCCCATTATGTTCGATATAAAGAACTGTGAGGGCTGCGGCGCCAATGAATAGGGCCAAAATGAATAATAATGACCATAATTTTGGAGTGGAGCGTAATTCTGAATATTTTATCTTTTCCATTATTCTCCCCTTAAAAATTTTGATAGCGAATGCTAGGATTTAATTGTAAATCATCACGTAAAGCAGAGGATTGATAGGTAGCTAAACGAATTGATATTTCACTATTAGGGTCGTATAAATCACCAAATAAAATAGCCTCATTGCCTGTTTGCGTGCAAGCAATGGCGCAAGCTGGCGTGCCACCCTCATCAACAAGATGCACGCACATTGTGCAAGATTCTACAACTCCTTTGCCCCTTGGCGAGCCTGATTTTTTTTGGCTCTCTGGCACTTTTTCATGGATAAAAGAGCGGGCTTTGAATGGGCAAGCCATCATGCAATAGCGACAGCCAATGCAAATATGTTTGTCTACCAGCACAATTCCATCAGAGCGCTTAAATGATGCGCCAGTTGGGCATACATCAACACATGGTGGGCTTTCGCAATGTTGGCACATAAGTGGCAAAGATATTTCACGTCCGCTTGCCATCTCTTTTAGATCAATCTTTCTAATCCATTGCGCATCGGTTTTTGAGTTTTCCTCACTAAGCTCCCAACCATTTTCATTGGAACACGCCTTAACGCAATCATTGCAATCTGATTTACATTTATTGACGTCAATCAGCAGCCCCCAGCGAGATGTTTTGCCACTTACTTTGTCATTATTGCTAGCATAAGCCATTAGCGTAACACCTGTTGCTAAACTAAATGTAGCTGCGGCCATTCCAGTATTTAGAAAATTACGCCTAGTAATTGTTGCTTGATTATTTTTTTTGGAGTGCTTTGATGTAAAATTTTTCATTGTTTCACCACTATTGCTCGTTTGCTTGCAAATAATTATCAAGCTCTGCTTGGCTTTGTTTTAGGGGGGCAGGACGCTCTAACAAAAGACGTTGCAAAATACTATCGTCAGGTTTTGCTTGATGACAGGTAAAGCAATCAATTTCTACGGCTACAAAGTCATGGCAAACACGGCAAAAATATTGAGGGTCTTCATAAGTTACAGGTTGTTTATCCTCTCCCTCAACTGCGTGACAGGCAACGCATTCTTTTAGGCTATTTCCAATTTCCCTATCTCCAAGTCGTAAGGCTTTATCTCTATCATGGAGTAAAAGTTTTGGGTGGTTTATGCGCATGAATTCATTGCCCTCAGGGTGAGGAGCGCCAACAGCTTTTGGTACTTTAGGAGAAAATGAAATTTTGCTTTCTTCTTGAGAAAGAGCGGAAAAAGAAAACAAAGAAAGCAAAATTACCAATATCGCTGTTAGTGATTTCATACCTAGCCCCCAAGCCCCATATTAATATAGCCTGTCGGGCAAACATCAGCACAAACATGACAGCCAATACATTTGGAATAATCGGTAAATACATAGCGTCCCATTACTCTTTCGGATTTTTTAACCCTTGAGACAGCATCTTGCGGGCAGTAAATTACGCAATTATCACATTCAAAACACATGCCACAGGACATACAACGCTCGCCTTCTTTTTGCGCTTGCTCTTCTGAGTAAGCAATAATTCGCTCTTCAAAATTGCCCAAAACATTGTCGCCCTCAATTCTTACTTCTTTGCGCCTCTCGCGAGCCTCATAGGGGAAGTGGGCTTTGAATAATTCGGTGTGTTTGATAATTTGTGTGCTTGATCTATCATCATAATTGTGGATAGCAAAGTTTGAAGCATCAGTTCCCCTAGTTGGCTCGTGGTGATAGGGGGTTTTTGCATGGCCTCTTTGTGCTAAGACTTTAAGTAAATTAAAATGCGGCACATCAATTTTGGCCCGTTTTTCAATCTCGCCATCATCAAAATAATCAGTAATTGTTTGCGCCGCAATGCGCCCATGCCCAATGGCAGTTGTTAATAGGTGTGGTTTTATTATATCACCACCAGCAAAATGTTTCTCTTTTCCTTTAACCTGAAAAACAGGGGACGTTGCAATAAATCCATTGCCTCCATCAAGCTCTTCAATACCGCTAAAATCGCCATATTGCCCAATCGCTGAAATTATAACGTCACATTCAATAGTAAATTCTGTGCCCTCACGAGGAATAGGGGTCATGCCCTTCATATCGCATTCGCACATTTTAAGAGCTATTGCCAAACCCTCGTCATTTTTAATCACTTCAAGCGGCATTACAGAGCCTTTAATATCAACGCCCTCTCTTATTGCATCTTCTCTTTCATGCTCAGAGGCAGTCATTTGCTCAATGGGGAATAAAGAAGTTAGAGTTGCATTTACACCTTCTTTATTTAGCGCCATTGCGGCATCGCCAGCGGTGAAATCTATATTACCAGCATTTGGCTTGCTGGTTTTTTTGTCGGTTGAAACATGGCCTAAACGACGAGCAACTGAAGCAACGTCAATAGAAGTATCACCGCCACCAACAACAATAACTCTTTGTTCTGATGCAACAATATTGCCCTTATTAAATTCATCAAGAAACTCTATGCCATTGATGCAATTTTTTGTTCCCTCCCAGCCGGGGACAGGTAGGGGGCGGCCATTTTGTGCGCCAAGCGCCCAAAATATGGCATTATAAGAATCTTCCAAATCATTGATTTTAACGTCTTTTCCCACTTTAGTATTCAGATGCACCTCAACACCCATATCAATAATACGATCTATTTCTTTATCTAGCATTTTACGGGGAGTGCGATATTCAGGGATACCGTAGCGCATCATGCCGCCAAGTTTCTCATGAGATTCAAAAAGGCTTACACTATGCCCTATTCTTCGCATGAAAAAAGCAGCAGAAAGCCCTGCTGGCCCGCCGCCAATAATTGCAATTCTGTAGCCTGTATCTTTGCCAGCCTCAACATGTTTTAGATCATTCTCATTTGCCCAATCGCCAATATATTGCTCAACACCATTAATGCCAACATATTCATCAACCTCGTTGCGATTACAGCCATCTTCGCATGGGGCAGGGCAAACTCTGCCCATTGTTGCAGGGAAGGGATTGGCATCTGCCATCATTTTGAAAGCATATTCTTGCCATGCCATGCCCTCAACTGGTGGCTTATCCATGCCACGAGCGATTGCTAACCAACCACGAATTTTGTGCCCTGAGGGGCAAGAGCTTTGGCAGGGAGCAGTTTTATTTATATAGGTGGGGCATTTATATGATTTATCTTGAGTAAAGATTTTTTCTTCTAAATCCCAATCGTTCGGCATTTCACCATCTTCAAAACGACGAAATGTTTTTTTCGCTTTTGCTTCAATATTATCCATTATTATTTCTCCACGCTATCTTCATTTTTTGTATCATTTTGTTCTGGTTCATCTAAAATGATGGCATTAGAAACTAACTGATGCACCGATAGAACATCATCCATTTCATAATCATATTTAGGCATGATTTTTGAAAATTGCGTTTTGCAAATTGCGCAAATCGCTGCCATGTGGGTTACGCCATTTTCGTTTGATACTTGTCTAAGCGCTTTCATTCTAGGGCTTGCGCCTTTTATGCGTAAATCCATCAATTCATCGGTGAGTAAGCCGCCGCCTCCAGCACAACAAAGCGTGCTTTCTTTAATTGTGTCCCTATCCATATCAAAATAATGATTGCAACATGCCTTTAAGACTTCACGGGGCAAGGTAAATTGTCCGCCCTTAATCCCTCCCATGCCAGAGCCACGAGCAACATTACAGCTATCGTGAAAAGTTACCCTAAATTCATCATTTTTAGATTTATCAAATTTAAGCTCGCCCTTTTGAATAAGGTCGTGAGTATATTCTATAATATGTTGGGGAATGGGATAATTTTGATCTAAAAAATCAAAAGGCCCTGCAAGAGTGTTCAAAAAACTATAAGCAACACGCCAAGCATGTCCACATTCACCAAAAATGATGCGCTTTACACCCAAATCAAGTGCGGCTTTTCTTATCCTTAGGCTTAATTCACGCATATTCTCATATGAGCCAATGAACATGCCAAAATTTGCAGCTTCTGAGGCATAAGAGCTTATTGTCCAACTAGCTCCAGCTTGATGAAATACTTTAGCATAACCTAAAAGACCATCAATATGAGGCTCGGCAAAAAAATCTGCACTTGGGGTAATAAGTAAAATATCTGCGCCTTTTTCATCGAGCGGCAGGCGAACTTTTTGCCCTGTTTCGTCTTCAAGGTCTTCTTCTAAATCTTCTAAGGTAGCTCTTAAGGCTTTTGGGTTGAGCCCAAGATTATTACCAATTTTTTCAGCTTTTGCGATAATTTCGTTGCAGTATTTTTGCCCCATGCCAACACTATTAAGAACCTCACGAGCCGCCATTGATATTTCGGCGGTATCAATGCCATAGGGGCAAAAAACCGAGCAACGCCTACATTGTGAACACTGATGAAAATAGGTGTACCATTCATCAAGAATTTCTTTGGTTAAATCTTTAGCGCCCACCAGCCAAGGGAAATATTTGCCAGCAAAAGTAAAATAACGCCGATAAACAGAACGCAATAAATCTTGCCGTGCAACTGGCATATTTTTTGGATCACCCGTACCAAGGAAATAATGACACTTATCGGTGCAAGCACCACATTTTACGCAAATGTCAAGATAGACCTTAAAGGCACGGTTTTTCTTTGCTAATTCGCCAATTTTAGCAATGGCAACTTCTTTCCAATTATCAATTAACTCAGCAGGAAAACCAAGATCAGTATTATGCTGCGCATGAGCGGGGTATGGTTTGAGATCAGCCATTGCCCCACAAGCAATTTTTGGTATTGCTAATGGGTCTAACGGCTCACTACCTCTTTTATGTTTAATATCCAATTCAACCATTTTTCTCGTCCTCCTCTAGCTCTTTTGCCCAAGCGGCGAGATGGCGTTTGTTACGAGAATCATCGGGTTGATTGCGAGTGGGGCTAAAAAACACTCCAACTCCGTGCAATAATTTTGAGATTGGGAAAATAATCATCAATATAATAACCAGCCCTAAATGAACAAGCAAAGCTGGGTGGGTTGGCAAGTCGCCAATTTGAAAGCGAAGCAGACCAAGCATAAAAGACTTTACGGCAATAATATCGGTGTTTGAGACAAATTTTATCGCTAATCCAGAGCCTGCAATGCCTAATAATAAGAGCAACATTAAATAATCTGATGGGCTAGAAATATATCTAATTCTTTGCAAAATAATGCGGCGTAAAAATAATGCGCCAAGAGCCAATAACATAGCAAAGCCTGCATAAATTCCAAAGGGTTGAATGATTTTTATCCACCACCAAACATCAGTTTGAAAATAGCGAAAATGGCGCAATAAAACCAAAAGCAAAGCCACATGAAAAATATACCCAAATAGCCAAATCCATTTATTGGATTTAAATAGGCTTTCAAAAAATGCTACTTCACGAAACAGACGAAAGCCAACGCCAGTTTTAGTTAAAGGAGCTGGCATTGTTGGGATTTTTAATGGTGCAGGAGTTTTTGCATAGAGCCATATCTTCATAGCTAGGCCAAAAACCAGCAAGAAAGTTGCTAGATAAAATAGCACGCCATAAATTATGGATAACATTTTGTTCCTCCCAAATTATTCTAAAAATCTAGCTAGGTATAAAACAACTAAGATAGCTAAATTAATTCTTGTTAGTTAACTAGCGCCTCTCGTCATTATCGGGCTTGACCCGATAATCTACTAGCAGTTATTTTGTAGATCCTCGTGTCAAGCACGAGGATGACGAGGGAGTATGATTAATATAACCCCTTACACACAACCAGTTGGTTTTGGCAGTCCAGCAATTTTACAGGCTTGTTTTGCAGGGCCATAAGGGAATAATTCATACATATATTTATTATTACCAATATCAGGACCCAATGATTTTTTAATCGATTTAACCAAAACGCGAACAGCTGGGGCGATTTGATATTCGTCATAATATTCACGCAAGAAATTAACTACTGCCCAATGTTCATCGGTCATTTCAATTTCCTCAGCTTTGGAAATTATATCTGCTAATTCTTTGCTCCAATCACTTAGATTTGTAATGTAGCCTTCTTCATCATGCTCAACCGCTGTTCCATTTACATCATATGCCATTTATGTTTCCTTATTTATCGTTAAACTAAGATTATAGCCAAGCCTGACAAACGTCATGCTTTGCCGCCAATTCTACAAAACCATCATAATTAGTTGTGATAATTCCTGTTAAAATTTTGCTACTATCAATGCCACGAGCCTTCATGTCTGGCTCAAGCGCAATAATTGACAAAGAGCCAATTTTATCTGCAACTATTTGCGAAATCTCGCTACCCTTAAGTGCTCCATAAATGCCGTCTTCTATTAATAAAATAGTGTCGCCATCATTTGCGTGTTCTAAGCAGCTTTTAAGAGAATTGATTGAAAATGGTGATTTATTTACTGTGTGTAGGCTTGCCATCATTTACTCCTAAAAACTTAAAACTACGTCTTGATTGCCCATTAATTCGCCCATTTCCTTACGAGAAACGATACGAATTGAAGGTTTTTCAGCCCAATCATCATCCTCATCTTCATAGGTTAATTCCTGCAAATCATCAGTACTTAAACCACGCTCAATAAGTGATTCTTTTTCAACATAAAGTTTGGTAACTTCATAATCACCAAGCGCACGATAAGTGGGTGAGAAATTCTTCACGCCAATTTCTTTAGTATCTTGCCCTTTGGTAAGCTGAAACACGCCGTCATCAATAAAAGCAAGACTTACATCTTGATCAAAAGCCGCACCAATAAGCACAACCTCTAAGCTCTCAAGCGCATAAATTGTGCCATAGGGTGCTTTGCGGTTCACATATAGAAACTTTTTTACTTGTTCACTCATTTATAAATCCCCTTAATCGCCAAATGTCATTAGGCGATCGCTTTTAATGCCCATTTCAATTAATTGCCCAAGTCCTGAAATTCGAAAGCCCTCAGCAATATTATTTGCATCTTTTCCCTGACGTTTTGCCTCATTTTCATCAAGCAAGCCACGTCTTTGAGCTGCGGCAATACATATCACGAGATCAATTTCATGTTTCTTTGCTAAAGCGCTCCAATCCTTTTGTAGGTTGCGCTCATCTTGTGGGGGGATAGAAAGGCGAGTGCCAACATTGACCCCATCATGATAGAAAAACACACGATCAATTTCGTGCCCAGTCTTTAGTGCAGCTTTGGTAAAATGATAGGCGCTATCTGCTGCTTGATGCGTATAAGGGCCTTCACTTATTAATATTCCAAACTTCATATCTAGTCCCTTAAAAATGAATATGTGATGATGAATTGAGATTTTGGCGTGATCCAGTCCAAGTATCAAGATGATGTTTGGTAAATGCCAAACCAGTCATATCAAAGAACCTTTTCCAGCCAATTCTATCAATCCATTCGCCCATACGCTCCCAATCTTTGGCGTCTTTTTTATAAGTTTCCAAGATTTTGCGCACCACGTCTGCAACTTCAGGCCAATGCGGTGGGTTATTGGGAAGGTTAGCTATGGCTAATTTATGAAAAGTTGGTTTGGAACGAGCATTTGAATGTTTACCACCAACCCAAATTGCAATTTTGGTTGAATCTTCGCTATTGATTTGCATTGGTGGACATGGTGGATAACAAGCGCCACAGCAAACGCATTTCTTTTCATCAATTTCCAAAGAAGGCTTGCCATCAACCATTGCTGGGCGAATGGCAGCAACAGGACAACGAGCAACAACGGCAGGCCTCTCGCAAACATTTGCTACTAAATCATGGTTGATTGTTGGTGGTTTAGTATATTGCACATTGATAGCAATATCGCCCTGACCACCGCAATTTATCTGACAACAAGAAGTGGTAATTCTTACACGATTAGGCATTCTTTCTTGCACAAATTCTTTATGCAAATAATCCATAAGGCTTTTAACAACTCCCGAAGCGTCTGTTCCTGGTATATCGCAATGCAACCAGCCTTGTGTGTGAGAAATCATTGAAACAGAAGCACCCGTGCCGCCAACTGGAAAGCCAGCGGTTTCTAATGCCTCAATTAACGGCGCAACTTTTTCTTCATTACTAACCATAAATTCTATATTTGAGCGGGTGGTAAAGCGCACATGCCCCTCTGCAAATTCATCGCCAATATCGCAAAGTTTGCGAACCGTAAAAACGTCCATTTGGCGCTGTGTGCCAGCACGCACAGAAAATACTTCATCGCCAGATTTACTAACATGGCGCAAAACACCAGCACGAGGGCGTTCGTGCCAATCCCAATTTCCATGATTGGCTTTTAACACAGGGTGCATATATTGCATGTGATCTGGAACACCGACCTCATCAGCAGTTCTTGGTTTTTCCTTAGTGTTTTCCATTCTTTCCTCCTAAAAGAACCTATTGGTTCTAATTCTTTTATTTTATACGTTTGAATTTTCTTCTTTTGCTTTCCTATCGAACCATTTTTTTGCTTCAATATCAAAATCATCGGTGCGGACATAAGAGGAGGTACGAGGATGCACAACCATATTTGGGTCTGCCTCAACGCCAACGCCTTCAAGAAAAGACGGCAAACCAATTCTGTCTATAGTTTCACCAATTCTCTCGTGCTCGAGTGCGTTATCGGCAAAAAATTCAATGCATGTTTCTGCAAATTCTTCTAATTTTTCATAATCTTCTTCGCTGTCCAGCTTAATGAATGGCAAAATCATAATGCCCATCATGTCGCCAACTTTTAGCGAGCGTTTGCCGCCGATAAATACAGAAGCCCCGCGATCATCACCAGGTGAAAGAGCTTTGGTCATAACGTTGATGCAGTGCATACAACGCACGCAACTTCTATTATCAATATCTAGCGTGTCATCATCATTTAGTGAAAGCGCTCTTGTTGGGCACATAGAAATAACCGTATCAATAGTATATTTGCGACCCTTCTTAGCTATGTGCTTTTTCACTTCTTCTTGATTGACCTTCATATCATCACGCCAAGTGCCAATTACTGCAAAATCAGCCCTTTGGATTGAATTAACACAATCATTGCCGCAACCAGAGAATTTGAATTTGAATTTATAAGGAAGGGAAGGGCGGTGCATTTCATCAAGGAACTTATTTATTATTCCTCGATGTACTTTACCTTCATCATAACAAGATTGCTCACAACGAGCCGCCCCAACACAAGACATTGCGGTGCGTAAAGCAGGGCCTGCACCACCAAGATCAAAACCAATTTTATTTAATTCATCAAAGGCAATTTGAGTATTTTCAGAGGTGCAACCCTGAAACATAATATCGCCAGATTGACCATGAAAGGCAATTAGACCTGAGCCATGCTCTTCCCAAATATCGCACAATTTTCGTAAAATATCTGTTGTATAATGAAAACCCGGAGGGGGCATTATGCGTAGAGTATGAAATTCTTTCGACTCTGGGTATTCTTCTGAAACTTCTGAAAAACGAGGGATAACCCCACCACCATACCCATAAACTGAAAGAGTTCCGCCCTTCCAATAGCCTTTTTTATTTTCATAGGAATGCTCAAGCTGACCCAAAAGATCATTCATCATTGGTGCATATTTTTTATCTTTAGCATCGCGAAGGCGCTTTAGACCTGTAACAAAACTAGGCCACGCACCACCCTCTAATTCGTCGAGCATTGGTGTTGCATGTACACCGTTCTTACCGTTTGAGCCATTGCCCTTGTTATCTGATGCCATTAGTTCCTCCTATAAAATATTCAAAAAACAAAAAAGGTGCTTTATTGAATCTAAAATAACATATACCGTTATTTATATATATTATTTTTTCGAATGCAAAGGATAATTTGTATTTGTCTGATTTTAGTTTTATATTTTGCACAGAAGGGGTTTCATTTTGACAAAAAATATTAAGAACTCATATTGGAATCTATCAGATGATGATGGTTATAGGGCTTGGCGTCAGCATAAATTGCAGCAAACTGAAAAACTGCAAAATGCAGGTTTTATAAGAATTAAAGACTTAAGCAATCCAAGCGCTAGCGAAAAGAGCGAACTTTTTAGTCGTTGTAAAAAAACTAATATGGCACTTTATCAAATCGATGAATTTGATGATCCTGAAAAAACTAAAATTGCTTTAAGAGAATTTGCAAAAAATCTAGGTTTGGTGATTGCTGAAAAACATCGCTCAGCAGGAAAGGAGGGAATTGTTGCAATAACAATTTCTAATGCACCAACTCAGCGTGCTTATATTCCTTATTCTAATAGAGCATTAAATTGGCATAGCGATGGTTATTATAATGCTGAAAATGAGCAAATTCGCTCAATGGTGTTACATTGTTTTAAGCCAGCTCAAAGGGGTGGGGAAAGTCAATTTTTTGACCCTGAAATTGCTTATATAAGATTGCGTGATGAAAATCCAAATTATATCAAAGCTTTAATGCATAAGGAGGCTATGATAATACCGCAAAATCTAGATGAAAAGGGAGGGGTGCGCCCTATAAGTGTTGGTCCAGTTTTTTCTTTTGATAAAGATAATAATCTAATAATGCGATATACTGCAAGAACTCGCTCTATTGAATGGCGTAAAGATAAAGATACGCAAGAGGCGGTTAGATTTTTGCAAGACTTGTTAATTAATGGAGATGAATTTATACAAAGACTTACCCTAAAGGCAGGGCAGGGGATATTGTGTAATAATTCATTACATAATCGAAGTGCATTTGAAAAACAGGAAAACAATGAGCGTTTATTATTTAGAGTGCGTTTTCATAATCGTATAAAGGACTATTAGACAATGGCAAAACTTAGTGAGTTAATTATTCAATATCCTGAAGTGGATAATTTTTTGGCTCTTGAAAATTTGGTAGCAAATGCAGGCTCGTCTGGAATTATGTTTTTGGAGTTTGATGTTAAGCCTGATTATCGTGATACCCCTAAACAATGGGAATGGAAACTTGAGGCAGCTTTTACTCGTGGAATAGATAATGAATAGTGAAAATGTAATCGAAAGAGAATTGCATGAATTGCCATTTGGGCGCTTAATAAAGAGCCAAGAAATTGAGCATGAAAGTGGTTTGAAAATGTTGCGCCTTACAATTCGTGAGGGCAGACGATTTACTCTTATTGATCTTGATGAAAGTTCTGCTAAGAAGCTTAGTGCAGATCTATCTGACTGGGTAAAGTAATTAATTTTAATATGTTTTTTGTGAGGCTAAATGGACTTTCTTCCTATCTTTTTGAATATCAAAAATAGCAAAATAATAGTTGATGGCGGCGAAACGATTGCTGCACGCCGAGCGGAGCGAGCGTTAGATGCTGGCGCTAATGTTATGGTTTTTAATAAAAAATTGAGCGATGAATTTTTAGAGCTTTTAGAAAACCCGTTCCTTACTCATGTTGCTCGTAAACCTGAAGAAAGTGATTTTGTGGGTTGTAAAATTGCATTTGGAACATCTGGTGATAGTGAGCGAGATAGGTTGTTATTTGAGATGGGGCGCAAGGCTGGCGCATTGATAAATGTTGCCGATGTGCCTAAATATTGTGATTTTATTACACCATCAATAGTTGATCGCTCACCGCTTGTCATTGCCATTACTTCAAGTGGCAAGACACCTGTTATTGCTAGGATATTAAGAGCTAGAATAGAAGCTCTTATTCCTCCTTCTTACGGTCATCTAGCAGATTTTTTAGGTGAATTTCGTGATAGGATTGCAAGAAAGATTAAATCTTCTAATATTCGTCGTCATTTTTGGGAAAGGATAATTGAGGGTAAGGTGTCTGATATTTTTCTTAATGGGGATAAAGCATTAGCAAAAACCACGCTTTTGCAGGAATTAGAACAAGTTCAAAATGATGAGCAGGTTGAAAAAATTGGCGAAGTTTATTTGGTAGGTGCCGGGCCGGGTGATCCTGATTTGCTGACTTTTCGTGCTTTAAGGTTGATGCAACGGGTTGATGTGGTGCTTTATGATAGGCTTGTTAGTGCTGATATTCTTAATTTGGTGCGCCGTGATGCAGAGCGAATAAATGTTGGGAAATTACCAAAAAACCACGTTATGGTGCAGAGCGATATTAGTCAATTAATGGTTGATTTGGCAAAACAGGGCAAGCGAGTTTTACGGCTCAAGGGCGGTGATCCATTTATGTTCGGGCGTGGTGGTGAAGAGATAGAAATGCTAAGCGAGAATAATATTAACTTTCAAATTATTCCCGGTATCACATCGGCTCTTGGAGCATCGGCTTATGGGGGCATTCCACTTACGCACCGTGATCATGCGCAATCTTGCGTTTTTATTACGGCACATGGGAAAGATGGCTCGCTTGAGCTTGATTGGAAAAATTTAATCGCTCCATCGCAAACTGTTGTTATTTATATGGGGCTGGCTAATTTAGAAGGTTTGAGTAAAAAATTCATCTCTCATGGAGCAAGTGAGAATGTCTCAGTTGCTTTGATTGAGAAAGCTACGCAGCCAGAGCAAAGGATAATTATTGGCACACTTGGAACTATCTATAAAAAAGCGAATGATGCCAAAATTAAAGGGCCAGCAATTATTATAATTGGTGATGTTGTGAAATTACATTCTAAATTAAAGTGGAATAGCGAGAAGAAACGCAAGGAGCATAAAATGAGCCTGCAGGCGCAAAAAACTTTATAGATTTTAGAGATAGAACCTTATTCCCTATATTCTAGTAATATGGTTGACTTTAGCTGAGTTATGTATATGATTCAGTAATCAATATTGATAGCAAAGAATTTTTAACAAATGAAACTAGAGCAAGTAGCAATGCAATTAAAGATTTTGGGTAATCCAATTCGCCTAAAAGTTTTCCGTCAATTAGTGCGACTTGGGCAAGATGGTGCGCCAGTTGGTGTAATTCAAGCTAAACTTGATATTCCACTATCAACGCTTTCAAACCACATTCAAAAACTTGTTGTTGCAGGATTAGCAAAGCAAGAAAGAAAAGGCGTTGAGTTAATTTGCACCGCAAATTTTGAAGCAATGCAAGAGATGGTAGATTATTTGAATAAAGAATGTTGCATTGATGCTTGTTAGATAAGAGAAAGTTGTTTTTGCGGATTCATACATATTTTATTCCTATATTATTGGGAATATAGAAATAATAATTCTTAAGAAAGAAAGAAAGAAAGAAAGAAAGAAAGATAAATGAATAATGATAGTTATAAAAATAGCATGTTTATGGGCATTGGTTCTACATTTAAGAAGTTTGATAGGGTTTTTCTTGCGCTAATAATGGGGTTTGTTTTATTAGCAATTTTTGCTACAAACCAGCTAGTGCCAAGTCTAACATTTATGCTTAGCGCTTTAGCTCGGATAGCCCCTTTTATTGCACTTTCTGTTATTATGACGGCCTATGTTAATGCAACTGGTGCTGATAATCTTATTTCTAAGGCATTTCAGGGCAATAAAATCATTATGATTGTTTTTGCTGCTTTTATGGGGGTATTATCTCCATTTTGCTCATGTGGTGTTATTCCGCTAATTGCGGCGCTTTTAGGCATGGGCGTACCACTTTCCGCCGTTATGGCATTTTGGCTTGCTTCTCCTTTAATGGATCCTTCAATGATGGTTTTAACCATTGGTGCTTTGGGGTTTGAATTCGCCATTGCTAAACTAATCATAGCGGCAGTAATTGGTACGATAGGCGGGTTTGCTATTTTAGCTTTAGAAAAAAAAGGGCTGTTAAATAACCCTTTAAGAGCAGGAGTTGGGGATGGTGGCTGTGGATCAGCGCATATTCGAAATCCAGAAAAAGTAATATGGAAATTTTGGCAACATGAAGCTCGAAATAAGAAGTTTTTAACTTCAGCAAAAGCAAACCTATTTTTCTTAGGGAAATGGCTCGCTTTAGCATTTTTTCTAGAAAGTATAATGCTTGCCTATATTCCAGCTGAAAACATAATTTCATTAGTTGGGGGCGGTGACTTTGCCTCTATTGCTTTAGCAACCATTGCGGGTGTTCCAGCATATCTTAATGGCTACGCCGCTTTGCCATTGGTATCTGGGCTAATGGAGCAAGGCATGTCAGCGGGGGCTGGAATGGCATTCTTAATTGGTGGCGGTGTAACGTCAATTCCAGCTGCAATGGCGGTGTGGGCTCTAGCTCGCTTGCCTGTGTTCTTTGCTTATCTAGCACTTTCGTTGTTCGGGGCTTTTAGTGCAGGTCTTCTTTTCCAAGCTTGGGTGTCAATGTAAGTTGAATTTTGGCTGAAAGGGCTAGTTATAAATAATAATTTCAGGTGATTTGTTTACAACGATTGAAAAAACTTTCAAATTGAAATGACAGATCCTAAGAAAGATATTTTATACCTTAGTAGAAGAAGATTACCTCATTTTAGACCCTTTGCTTGGAAGGATATATGCGCCTAATAATTGCTTGCCGAAAAAGTGACCTCGCTCGCATTCAAGCCTATATGGTTGGAAATGCCTTAAAAGCCAAAGATTCTGATATTGAAATTGAATATCAGTTCCGATCTTCGCTTGGCGATGAAAATCAAGATGATCCGCTTTGGAAAATGCCAAGTCAGGGTGTTTTTACAAAAGACTTTCGCAACGATTTAGTGCAAGGCCATATGGATATGATTGTGCATTCTTGGAAAGACTTGCCAACTAAAAATGACGGCGCAACTATTTTAGCCGCTACTTTGCCAAGGGGCATATCAATACACCTTGAAACATGATTGTGGAGCAGGTTGATAATGACCAAAGGTCGATGAAGATATGTTCAAATTGTACGTTTTAATTAGGCCATTTTAGATGATGGTCATCAATGATGAACCTGTGTTTATGAGAAAGTGATTTGTGGGTATGGTGTAAAGGTGTAGTAAATTCTGCGCTTGCACCTTTGTGATGCACGCTATCGCCAAATGGATGGGTGTGCTCAAGTTCTTCATGCTCATGTTCAATTTCTTCAGGGTCTGTCTTTGGCCAAAGCCTTATCGCTAAAATCACACCAAAAGCTGAAACTACTGCCAGAAATATAAAAGTTACTCCAAGTCCATACCATGTTCCCAAAAATCCAGCGGCGAGATAAGCTAATAACCAGCAGGCATGGGATAAAGAAAATTGTGCAGCAAAAATTGCAGCTCGATCTTCTTCATGACACGAGCGGTTTAATAAAAGTCCTGCTGGTGTTTGGATCAAAGATACACCAGCACCTAAGAATAGCCAAATTATCAGGCCAGGGAGCAAAGTCTGCAACATATCTTGCCCAAAGCCAGCTAGAGCAAGCAGGAAACATAATAAGCCACCTCCAAAAATCATTATTGAGCGAAGTTTGATGCGGGTAAATAAACGTGGAAGAATTATTGCCACAAAAATTGATCCAAGACCAAAAGCCCCAAAATACAAGGCAACAAATTTATCTCCAAGTTCAAGCGTTTCTTTTACGTAAACAACTGTATTTACAATAATCATAGCGCTAGCTGAGGCTACCGCTAAATAAAGAGAGAGTAAGCCCCGTAGGCGTGGTGTGTTTAAATATATCCACATGCCGCGGGTCAGGCGTTTTGAAAAACTTAAAGGAATTATTTTATCTTTAGCCTTTGGCAAAGTTACCGACAAAATGAGGATGCAAGATAATAAAAATCCTAATGCTGTTCCAACAAATAAGAAATGAAATGATAATATGCTCAACAGCAACCCTGCTAGTAAAGGGCTTACTAACGATTCAATGTCATAGGTTAGACGAGACAATGAAAGTGCTTGAGCGTAATCTTCTTCGTCTGTTAAGATGTCGGGAATAGTTGCTTGAAAAGTTGGAGTGAACGCAGCTGAGAAAGCTTGAAAAGCAAAAACAAGAATGTAAACTTGCCAGACTTGCGTTACGAATGGCAATAACAAAACTAACCCAGCACGACATAAATCAAGTGTTACTAAAAAACCTCGTCGTGGAATCCATACTGCTAAAGCAGCGGCAATTGGGGCAAGCCCAACATAGGCCAACATTTTAATTGCAAGGGCTATACCAAGCACCATAGCAGCATTAGACCCAGCTAGCTCATAAGCTAACAAGCCAAGAGCTACGGTAATGAGGCCAGAGCCAAGGACGGACAATATCTGAGCCATCAGTAATCTGCGATAAATATGATTTGAAAGAGCACCGAGCATAACAATACCACTTAAAACAAGAAGTTATTCTAGACATCTATCTGAGTAGCATGTTATACGCAAGGTAACTTAATTGTGAAGTGTAGATTATCAGTGACTAATATCTCTAAAAAACTACCAATTTGGACGATCTTGGTTTTTGCTGTGATTATAGGCACAATTCTTTGGCCTCCTGGAACCATAGCTAGTTTTAAGGGAGGCGCAGCAACCTATATAATATGCTCTGATGGTAGTGTTGCTACTATTACCGCTCCCCTTCTAGAGAATGACAGTCCAGAGAATGATAACTCTCAAGATTTTTGTGATTTTTTTATCTCTAAGCTTGTTGTATTGCCTTTTGCCTTTCCTGCTATCATATTGGCAACACAGCATGACGTTACCAATGTCATTGCTAAAAGAGCCTATGGTTTAATTTCGTATATTCGTCTTACTACACACTCCTCGCGTGCGCCTCCTTTGTTGGTTTGAATCTAGTTTTTATAATTAAAATCAAATCAAATCAAAAGGACAAACCTATGTTCAAATTATCTATTGCTGCGCGCTTGGTTGCAGCAGCGTTACTTGTTGCCCCATTTTCTGCTCCAGTATTTGCAGCAGAAA
>Ga0256834_1000649_pt1 | contig 24755 bp, 43 predicted proteins | sample 4281140metaG_FD_190536 | JGI IMG/M metagenome (GOLD analysis project Ga0256834, IMG submission 190536) | Hydrothermal vent microbial communities from East Pacific Rise, Pacific Ocean - 4281-140 | ecosystem: Environmental > Aquatic > Marine > Hydrothermal vents | place: Pacific Ocean: East...
AAATATTCTTTTTTTTTTTTTTAAAAAAAAGATCGGGAGGTGATATTCATGAATATGAATATAAATGTTAATAAATTACCAAAAATAAAGCAACTGTTTATTAAATTTATAATTGATTTTATGAATTACTAACAGGTCTAATCTACTATAAGACAGCAAAACAAGAAAAAGATGATATATTTTATGAATATTATGAACCATTACACAAAGAATTTTATGAAAAAATACTTAAAAAATATACTGGGTGATAAAATGAATGAGCTGAAATTACGAGCAAACAATCTCAACGAACTCTATAATATTATTTTGAAATTCTTAAATCCTGTTAAACTTTTGCAGTTTTCAGAACCCATAAAAATAAAACTCAAAGACGACGCCGTTATCGAGGCGTCGTCGGAGAAAGAGAAGATCTTAATCGAACTTTCTGAGAACATTTGCCCATCATGTACTTTATTCTATTTACAAGAGGTTATTACTCAATATTTAACTAAATTACTTGACAAAGAAAAAATAAAAGTAAAAATAGAAGAAAACAATAGTTACATTTTCTTTGAAAATAAAAAAATATATGAAGACGATATAAATGAGTTTTATTTTATAATATATCCTAACAATATTAGGAGGTGATAAATATGGCAAAAATAATATATATATATTTTAAGGAATTTTTCGAAAAGTATGAAAAACTAATAAAAAGTATACTAATTGAACATAAAAGAACAGGAATTGAACTATACTTTTACAAAGAAGATAATTCTTGGTGGACAGAAGTAATGCACCCAATTTTACCTGAAACAATTAGTGTACCTGTAAATCCTGCAAATACATTATTCACCAATTATGCACACCGTAATTATTTTAGTTTTAACACCGGAAGTATACTTTGTGAAGTATTACTTTCAAAAAAAGAAATAAAAGATAAATTTTATAAATCTTTTGATTTAGTTTTAGAATCAAATGTATTTACTATATATATTAACTTAGAATCAAAAAAATATTATAAAAAAATAGTAAAAGAATTATAATTATTTTTTTATATAATAGTTTCAGAAAAGAAAATAAACGTTTCTTAAACTTTTTAAACTTCTTCTTATATATTAATTTAGCCCGTCCCGGACTAACCCCTGGCTCGGCTGGGGGTCGGATGACAAGGGACGAGGCCGTCCTGGACAAAAACCCGGGAGAGGCTGTCCCAGTGATCCGGGTGCGGATGACATGGGACGGATTTCTCAATTTTTCGAAATAAAGTACTACAAAACAGATTCTTTTCCGAAAATAAGCGATATTAGAGTACTTTCTGAAGTTCCAAAACTTTACAAAATTTCAAGCGTTTAATGTAGATTAAACGCAAAAATTTTTCCAAGAATAATGATGTTATTCTTTTAGATTTAGCGAAAAGAAGCTATAATAGAGCACATTTTTATAGCGATCCAAAAAACTTAACACAAAAATTCAAAAAATTTAACAAAATTTTATGTAAAATATTAACAAAATTTTACAAAATATTAACAGTAGTGTAGTGTTCTCATATAATACTCGATAATGTCCTTGTATTTCCCCGTAGTTCAAAATAAAAGTTAACAAAAAATTTCGAAATCTTAACAGCTTCTTTATAAAGAAACTTAACAACAAAACACCAAAATATTAACAACATTTCAAAAATTCCAAAAAGTAAAAATCATTTTTAATTCCGTTATTTTTTTAAATTACAATAATTATTAATCCTTAAAATGAATGTTAAACAAAAAAGAAACAAAAGTCAAAAAAATAAAAAAACTATATCAGAACAAGTAATAGAAATTATAAGAAAACACAATATAAAAAGTAATAAAGTAATAGCTTTTATGATAGGTACAACTCCACAAACAGTTGCAGTTATAAAAAATAGATTAGTAAAGAAAGGTATTCTTTCCGAAAAAGAAGCGTACAAAAACAAAAGAAAGAAAAAAGTAGACTGGAAAGAATTGTTCAAGTTAGATTAAAAATTTTTAAACAATATAGTAACTGTTTTAATTATGGTACTCACACAAGCACTATCTGGATTTGTTTTAGGTTATGTAGTTGGTATTTTCTTTAAAACTGCAACTAAAATATTATTATTCATCATAGGTTCATTCTTGGCATTTTTAATTTTCTTGCAAACAATAGGAATAGCAACGATTCATTGGACAAATATACAATCTTTAGCACTTTCAATTATTTATAAAATAGTAGGACTTGCATCAGGTTCTACTTTGTCTTTATTAACTATTCCAATATTTGGAGTTAGTTTTTTACTTGGATTTTTTGCATCTCATTTTTACTTCCCAAAAAACATAAATCAAAAAGAAATAAAATATTTCACAAGAAAACAATGAGAAATATTATAACAAATAGTAAAGTTACCAATAGATTATCCTTTACATCCAATGATTTCAATCTTCCCCTTATTCTTGCTTTTCCAAAGTATACCCCATAGATAGTCAAAGAATCTAAAATTAGATGAAACAAATACCCTAAAAAGAAAGAAAATACTAAAGTTTTGTAAGAAGCTATACAGAAAATAATTGCAGTTAAAAAATTATGTACATATATACTCCTATGCTCTACTTTTATAATATTCTCAAATATGTCTGGAAAAATAGAACCTAAAATAAATGCAAATACAGATGATATTATCCCATATTTTAATAAAACAAGTGATAAAAAGAATGATGCTAAAAAGTGAGTCTGGTAGTTCATAATTAAAAATCTTTAATTCTGATATCTTTTTAAATACTTTTCGACTGAATTAAAAATATGCAGTATTTATACTATATCTTGGTTGCTGGGTTCGTAGTAGCTTGTTTAGTTATATATTTACTTCTAAATAGGGAAAAAGAACCAAAAGAAAATGAATACTTGGAAAAAGTCTTAAAACCAACAATTTTAGACGAAGATGTATTCAGAATAATACTAAAAAGAGGTGGTATTCAATGATGAAGAAAAAAGAAGACACAAGTATAATCACGTATGTAAATGATAAAATTGAAGATCTAAGAGAAGAACTGATGAAATATTTTGAAGATAACTTCACTTTAACAAAAAAGTCAATTGGTCATATATTAACAATGTTACAACAACTTGAAGACAAATATTCAAAATATCAAAAAGAATTACTAAAAACAACCGTTGAATCCGTAACAAAAACTAAAATTGATTCTGAAGTTTTAAATTATGTTGATCAAATTAGACATGCTATAGCAAATGAAATAAACAACACCTTAAAAAACTTTGTAAATTCAACTCTTTCATTAGAAATCAAAGAAATATTTGATGTAGATGGTTTAATCCAAAAAATAGATGAAAACAATAAACTAATTGAAGAGTGTAAAGAAAAGTTAAATAACTTGAAAATTCCTGACAATTCTGAAAAATTAACAGAAATAATTGAAAGAATAGACGAAGCTATAGAATATATAAGAGAAATACCAGAACCCGAACCAGTAGATCTTTCTCCAATTCAACACAAATTGGAAGAATTAGAATATAAAATAAGCAAGTTAGAAAATATTTTCGAAGAAATAAAAAGAAAAGTAGAAGGTGAGGAAGAATGATTGAAGAAATGAAAGGTGTTCCCGTGTATGAACTTGGAAGACGGGAATATTTAGGTAATTACATAAAACACACTTCAAGAAATGAAGTTTTAAACGGAGTTAAAAGAACTGTTGTTGAAATAACACTTGGTTTTTATGAATTGTACTGTAAAACAACCGATAATATAATATATCCTATTTACATTAATGGAGTTCCAACAATTTATTTAGAATTAATAAAAAATGGTGTAATTATACCAAACTATTACTTTAAAAGAGAAGTACCATATGCAACAATTTCTGCATATTCCGATTGTTTTTTAAATTTAGAAGAAGTTGTAGAGGGTAAAGATCCAATTCTTTTTATAGATACACAAAAAATAATTGAAGATTATGTAGAATTTAAACATCTACCAAAAATAAGCTATTTAAAAGAAATGATTGAAAAATCAGATCGAACAATAAAGAAACTTGATGCAACAATTTCCGATTATAAAAAAGTTGTTGAAAACTTAGAACAAGAAAATAGACACTTAGAATTCGTGTTAAGCAATTATAGAACTATGTATCACAATATGAGACAATTATATGTTGTTATGGAACATGAAATAGACAAATTAAACCTTGAAATAAAAAGAATAGTTAAGCAATACAATGTTTCTAAGGAAATTCAAGATAAACTTGAAAGTATGCTTTTGTCTGTTATTTCATATATATCTGAATTAAAAAGAAGAGTTGATGAGGTGAATATAAATGAAAAAGCAAACGAAAACGATTAGTGATTATACTTTACAAGAAATAAGGGATATACTGAACAGTTGTAAGGAAATGGTGCAAGAAAATAATGCTACACGAAAGTACTTGCTAAATCAAATAAATAGAATAAAGATGAAAATAGATGAATTCTTTGATAAATTTAACTTTAAAATAAAGGATATGAATTCAAGAAAGAAAATGGAAGAAATAATAAACACGTACATAAACACAATAAACAATGTAGAAACAACAATACATTCAATGAAGATTCTTGATCCAGACAAAATAATAAATCTACTTCTTTCATTAGAATCCAAAATATCAGAATTACTATTGGTATCAAAAACAATAGGAGAAGCAAGAATTTCAACGGTAGACATAGAAATGATGAAGAAAAAGCTAAAAGAAACAAAGATAAAAATACCTTCGGAACTTAAAAAATCAGATGCACTTACTCAAAAATTATTCACATTGTTTGCTACGTTTAAAAACAATGAATTTACAATTTCAGACTTAGAAAAAATAACTGAAAGAAGTGAAGAAGAAATCTTAGATTCACTTTACAATTTAGAAAATATTGGATTGATTGAAAGCTATAATAAGGGAGATGAGGTGATATATAGATGGAGTCAATAGTTAATGATGCAATTGAATTAATTTTAGATTTATTATCTTCATTTTTTGAAGAAAAAGAAGAAAAAATTGACTTTCAATTATCATACTATGGACAAACAAAAGGTGGATTTGTTACTCAAGAAGACAAGTTGAATGAAAGAATAATACTTAAATTCAAAGTTCCTGGTGGTGATCATTTGATTGAAAATTTAACATTTCCAGATGTTACAAAACACAAATTAAGATATGAAATACCAGTTTGTGAATCTGTTGATGAAGAACCAATATTGTATGTAACCGCTAAAGACTTATTGTCTGAAGAAATGAAAAATAAAATAATAAAATGGGGTAAGCAATGAAAATAGCTAAGGTGATTGTTGAGTATGCTATTGATTGTCAAGTTTGTTCATTTTTACTTGATAGAATAGATATAATTTGTAAGAAATACAATATTCATTATGTTAAGGTGTTGGTGTCTGGAAAAAGTAGATTTCCATTATCCCAGACAAATATGCTCCAACCAAGTTTAAACAATGAATTTTTTGATGAGTTAAATGAAAATGAAGTGATGAGTGCTTTGTTTTCACGAACATTAATAAAAACTCCAAGAATTATAATAGAACTAACAAACAAAAAAAGAATAATTATAGAAGGTATGAATAAAAAAGTATTAGAAAATTTTGAAGAAATAATAAAAGGGTTGATACAATGACGTCGGTGGAAAAGCATAAAAAAATGGAAAGGTTAACAAATAGCATTTCAATCTTAGTTTCTATTCTAAACTCATTATTAATACTTCAATTGATATCTGGACTTTGGGGTTTCAAGTTTTCATTCACAAACATAAAACTAACAAAGTTTTATCTTAAAAAGTATGAATATTACATTAGAATAATGGTAACTGTTTTATTCTTGTCTTTCATTCCAGATTCTATGATAAATAACTACTACGTTAATAATTATGGCACAAAACCTCCAAGAATTTACAGATTCATTTACTGTATATTTTTCATAATCACTTGCATACTTGGATACTATGTTTATGAAGATTGGATATTCGTATACTTGCTTGTTTATGGTGTGTTGGCACTCGTTAAAAATATATATGACACCGAAGAAATAGAAAATGAGATAAAAAGATCAGAATTATTTGGTGTTAACGATGAACATAATTAATGTGATAATGTTTCACATACTTTCATTTTTAAAGTTATTTCCTTTATTTATAGTTGTTCTTGTTATTGAAAGTGTAGTTCAAAGAAAAATAGTTTATAAATCATTTTTCGATGAAAGAAGCTATCTTGAAGCACCTCTTTTTGAAGAAGCTATATTTAGATACGTTCCTTTTCTCGTGGGTGGTATTGTTTTTGCGAGCATAACAACGGTTATTTGGGCATATCTTCATACAGTAAAAGATGATCAAGAATTCAGACTAAAGAAAACGTTGTTATATATACCTTTTGGTGTTTTCACTTTGATTTGTTTGTTGGTTGATCCTTTGATGTCGTTCATTTATCATTACTTAAATAACTACTTGTGTTATAAAATAAACGAAAAAATGGAAGAGAAGGTAAAAGAAAAAATAAAAGAGTCAAATCTGTTTAATGCTTCGAATGAAAACGTTAATTTAAATAAAGTTCCAGAAATTCCAGCAATAAAAATAGATTCTATAAAATATTTCTTTAGGGATTAATGTTTTTCATAAAAGTTGTTCAATTTCTTCTTTGATTTTTTTAAAATCATTAACTACATTCTCTAAATTATTAACATTTTTATAATAAAGAATCACAGTTCCATTTTCAAAAACTTTTATTTTATAGTTATACTTATTAAACTGAACTACTTTACAATTTTTAAGTTTGTATATTTTTCCTCCATATTTCTCAAAAACCTCATTTAAATTAATTTTTTTACCAATATTTTCTTTTATATAACCAGATGCTTTTATGTTTTCTTCTTCATATACAATTTCTGCTTCTAATGGAGAAAATTCATGTCCACAATTTGAACATACATAATGACTAATTATAACTTCAGGTTCCATTTCTCCTTTACATTTTGGGCATATACACCTCATAGTAAGTATATTATTCTAACAATACATATATAAATATTTCTATATATTTGATATTCTATATATGTATAAAAATTTATACATATTTAGAAATAAAATACATTTTGAATGAATATAGCACAGTATTTTATAATAAAATTTTTATTCTTTCTGTTTCTTTAAAATTTTAATATGAACGCTCACACAAGAATACTTAAAATTGTATTTTTGTTTGTATTTCTGGGAATTGTTATAAATACTGTATATTCTGCTGCAATTACTAGTTTTCCATACTACATAAATGTTTCTGGTACATATTGGATAAATGGTACTCTAAAATGTAATGCTTCACCTTGTATAATAATAAACACAACTGGATTAGTTACACTCCAAGGAAATAGTACTGCTGCGTTGGATTCATATGGAAACTTAACTATTTATATAAACAGTACAATTAACACAGTTAATTTAATAATAAATCATGTTTATATTTATAACACAACTAATATAGCATACATAACAAGTGCTGCTCCTATTTTATTAAATATTACTTTAGAAAACAACACTATAGTTTCAAGTAGTGAATACTTTATGAATTATACCGCAAACCCACAAAATTATATTTTTAAAATAATAAACAGTAACTTTGAAACTGAGCAGTATTTAAATAATACTGTATCTGGTACTTTAGAAATAATAAACAGTACAACGACAAAAGACATTTATTGTTATTCTTTCAATTACAATGAATTCCATAGTTTGCTAATATATAATTCAACTGTGTATAATATTTCTTTGTATGGTGGTTATGGTATTGTTAATGTTAACTTATCAAATATAAGCAAGTTATATATTCAATCTTATTCAAAAAATACAAGTTATGAAGAAAAAATAGAAAATAGCGTGTTTAATGTTTTTGTTAATTTGAATTTTATTAGAAATATAACGATAAATAATTGTACTTTTAATTATATTCGTACTGGTTGGACTGGAACTGTAACGCCAACTGGTCAATTATATTATTATCATAACCATCTATTTTTAAATAATTCAAAAATTTATCATGAATTTGGTTTTGTTCCCGGTGATACTGCAGTATCTTTTTATGTAAATGACTTTATGTTTTGTGACAGTAATTTATTATTTGCTTCACCTTATCCTTTAGGAGATCCATGTGAAATAGGATCTTGGCATGCTCTTGTAGAAAATTCAACAATAATTTATAATAGATCTGGAAATTTTGGTCATAATATCACTGTTAAATACTCTACATTTATAATAAATGGTTCAATTATATATCAACATGGAGTTCCTAATCAAACTGGTTTGCATTTAATTAATTCATTATTTTTAGTGACACACAGTACATTGTATTGGGGAAACATAATAACAAAAAACGATAATTTTTATGTTTTTGATTCTACATTTTCGCAAGAAGAAGTATTTCCAAGTTTCCTTGCTTCATTAAGAATAAATCTAACTTCTTATTTTAATAGTTCATTTTTTGTTTTTAATAATAGTGTTAATATATTTAATTTAACTAATACTACAGACATAATTAATAATTCAACTATTTATGTTGAAAACTTTGCTGGAACAACAACAGCATATAGAAATGTATTTAATTTTATAACACCTGGAACGTATGTTGGTCATGGATTTATAAACAACACAAAAATAATTATTAACAATACAAACATTTACACTAATTTATTCCATTTTAACTATGCATATGTATTTTTAAACAATGTAACATTTGAAAATAATTCGACAAACGTATATTTAAATAGTATTGTTAGATTGGACTATGGAAGTTTTGCAAATATTACTAACACAAGTTTCTGTGTTCCATTTTATATAAAATATAATTTACTTTTCGAAAAAAACAATAGTAGCTCATTTATTGGGCGTATCTGGATAAATCCATCAAAAATAAGTAATATATCATATATTATTAATTGGCCAGATGATAGCTTCTATTGTAATAAAACTCCACTGTTCAAAGTTTATAATCAATTAAGAATTTTCGGAAGATTTGAGCTAAGTGGACCAAATGGAATAAAAACACCATATATATTTAGTATCAAAAACATACCTTTCAAATTTATTCCAAATAACTTCACAATAAACATAACAAAAGCTATTGAGCATCAAGGAGAATATAACATATTCCAAGAAAACAGTAGTAAAAATTATGGAATAGAAAAAATAGTTAAATATACCTCATCTTTTGACATTATTAATGAAAAAAACAATTATAAAAATGGATTTTATTTCTCAGATTCAGATGTTTTAAAAGAAGGATTGATTGGACCATATAGTTTCACAAAGTTTATTGTTTTTAATCCTATATATGTAGATGTTCCATTAAACAACATAATAAATATTAGTCTTAATGTAAATAGCAACGAATCTTTATTATTATGTGAAAACAGATGGATATTTGGAAAAACTTGTAATGCATATTATTCCACCACATACGTATATATTTTACTTTATGTGTTTAATTCAAATACTAGTTCAATAAATAATTATATAATTCTAATAGGAAAGAATAATCCGTCTGTAATTAACTATTTATCTACACTTGGAAATGTTACAAAAATAATAACACCTACAACATCTACTATAACATTAAATTTAAACGAAATAATTGGAGATTATAATCCGTATGATGTTTTGGTGTTGGCTGATATCGGAATAGTAAAATATCTTTCAATTCCGACAATTGGAACAATAGTCCTAAACAATAAAAAATTCAGCATAAAAAACTTAGTACATACAAATCAAGTTAATGATCAAATATTTACTTTTTACTTTAATTCGTCAACGGATATAAATAACTTTAAAATAATAGCAACAGCAAATAAAACACTAACATATTTATCTCCTTTCCCATATAAACTATTCAAAATAAACGGTCAAACATATCCAACTTTCCCAATTGTTATAAATACATCTACAATAGCAATAAATAGTAACATTCCTTTGACAATTTATGGAAATATAGAATTATACGGAAATATTACTATTCCTTTCAAGCAATTAAATACATTTACATACAGTGCTCTATACAATTACTTGTTTGATCATATGTTTATAATAAATAGTGTATTTCTTTATGGACTTCCATACTTTGCCTTCAGAATTACACACAACATAACAAGATATTATTATAACAATTCTACTAATGTCTCGAAAATTGAAGATTTAACAAAAGAATTTAAAATGATTTTTGGAAAGGAAGGTTTGTGTTACAAATTATCCAACCCAAATGACTTTAGTTTAGTTAGTAATATACTTGAGAAGTATTATAACTTTGTTTTGTATTTCAATACAACATGGTACAAGAAAGAACCAGATATATTCCCTGCCAGAATATTTATTAAAACTGAAAATAATAGTGTTACAGATTTGATAACAAAAATAAGAGCGATAAACATAAGTAATTATACAATTACAACAAACGTAACTAATATATTACAATGTGGTAATAAAACCATATATTACAACACAACAATAAACATAAGCAACAAAACAACAATATATGACTTTAATGTTGTCCCATATGTGTATAATTTATATAATACTGTTTGTAATTACACTATTATATTAAATCCACAATTTGATATAATTAGATCAGATAATAAATTATCCACATCTTTCTTTATATTACCACAGAAGACTGGTGTAGGTAATTTAACTGTCGTAGTATATAATGCATCAAGTAACACAATAATTCCTGCAGATATTTATCTTTATTATGCAAATGGAACATTAGTAGCTTCAAATACTTCAAATAACGGAGTAGTTGAGTTTACAAATCTTAACTTTAGTTATTATTATATAGTTGTAGAAAATACCAGTTATGAAACACTCAATAGATCATTCTACTTAGGAAATAGTACTTATTATATATATGCTTATTTAGTACCAAAATCAATAAGTAAAACAAAGTATTCAGTGTTACAGATATGTATACAAACAAAAGACGATGAACCAGTACAAGAACACAATGTTTCAATTTACTTCCTTAATGGAACACTATACAAAACTATTAAAGTAAATAGCACTGGATGTGGTAGTACAATAGTTCCTGCAAACTTAACTTACAAGTTGGCAACTTTCGTAAATCTTACATGGTACAATCAAACAGTATTTGCATATCCAATAACAGTAAAACCATATACAGAATCTATTATAAAAACAAACATAATTTCCAATAACGTAGAACCAGAAGCAATGATAATCTATGCAAAAACATTTTCAATAATGCAGCAAACTGGTGAAATACCTGTATTTTATGCTATTTATTCAAGTGTACCACAAAATGTAACAGTTAACATTACTCTTCAAAAACTATTTGGAACAAATTGGACATATGTAAATAGTATACAATATAATATGACATTTAGACAATATAAACAAGTAAAAACAAACAGCACAGCATTCCAAATAAATACTAATACAGTTTCAACATATCGTTACGTTGTAATAATATACCCACAAAATGATACAAACACATCTAATAATATAAAATATACTCAAAACTTTACAATTTTCCCAGAAATTGACTATAGTTTAACATTATTTAACTCAAAACAAAACGTAAAACCTGGAGAAAAAATAAACATAACAATGATGTTAAATGGAACAATAAATAGTCAATGTAATATTTCAATAACTGAAAAATATGAAGATCCATACACATTAAAAGAAATTACAAAAACAACATACTTAAACCTAACAACAAATAATTCAACTAATTTAACCTTTACAGTTCCATATACCAACTACTTGATAATTTCAGCAAATATACATAAGTGTTATCTATTTAAGATGGACATGAATAACAATAATAACAATGATACAGCAAATCAAACAGAAATAAGCGATGCACGAATAATAATTGTTAAATATCCAAAAGTAACTCACACCAAAAATATTACATTAAACGTTACAATAATATCAAACTATCCATTAAATATTTGGATAAACATTACAAACGGAAGTAGCTTCCAAGTTGTTCCAATTAAATTTGGTAATAATTCATATTTAGTAAACATAACAATACCTAATTTAAAATCGTATAGCTATAATCATTTGAATGTTCAAATAAGTGGAGATGAAGATCCTTATAAAAATACATATCCTATAAGTATTTTGTACATAAGTCCAAAATATACTGGAATTATATTTATAGTATTGATAATAATTGGTGTATTAATTGCTATGGGTATTACAAAGAAATTAGTGCTTAAATCACATAAAGGTTCAATCAAAATAAAATACTATTACAGAAAGAGGTGAAAAAATGAGTCAACAAGCAAATATTTGCCTTTCAACTGCTCTTATTTTGACTGCATTTCTATTAATTTTATTTGGAAATGATCTAACTTACATTAAAACAGCAATACTTTCTGTTTCTTTCACTCCAATAGCATACACAATAAACTACTATGAAAGAAAAGGATTGGAAGAAGAACTATTTGGATTAGCTCTTTCCTACATAATAACGTTTATAGTTTTAGTACTATTTTATAATATTATTGATCCTATAGCTTCTTTCATTGCAGTTATGGTTTATTTCCTTGAAAAAAGAATAATTGAATTTATATTTAATAATGCTAAAAAAGAAGGATATAGTGTTAAAAGACCAATATTCATTTTTGGTATTGCTTTGTTAATTGCTTTAATATTCTCCCTTGGAATTATACTTGTTTTCTAAAATATTTTGAATAATCATACACTCTTATTCCTTTTCTTTTCGCATATTTTACAAATTCTTTAGCTCCCTTCACATCAAACATAAATAAACAAATATCAAACAAGTCAGAAACTATTTTTCTTTTTGTCCTTGGCGAAGGTACTTCATTCAACTTATCAACAATTGTCTTCACATCGTCGATGGTTTTTATTTCCTTTCCAAAATACCTTTCTACTCTATTTTTTATTGTCTTTATCATTTTATCACCTCACAATATTTTATTTTTCTTCAAAAACATATATATTGATATCTCTGATTTTGGTGCCTTTGGATAATTAACATATATACCTTTTAGCTCATTATCCATTAAAACCCTTGGAATTTGAGTTTTCTTTACTCCAAATGACAAATATTTATCAACTATCTTTTTTAGCATTTCTTTTGCCTTGAATAAATCCTCTTCATTTATTTCTTTTAGATCTTTGTTGAAAATTATAGATGCATAGTAATGGAGTAGTGAAGGTCTATGATAAAGTCTTCCTTCTTTTTTAAGTTTAAGAAGTCCATATTTAGTTCTGTTTGATATTTGTAGCCTTTCAAACTCTGCAAACCAAGATTTAATAAAGTTCCACAGTTTATTAAACATTGGATCAGAGATTATTGGTTCATTAACGAATTCAAAAATTACATTATATTCTTTGCATATATTTTTTATATCATTTAGAAGGTCGAGAGGATCGTATCTTCCCAACCTTGTTAAATCATATACTAATATTATATGTATATAGTTATCTTTACAAAATTCTAACATTTCTTTTATTCCCTTCCTTTCGGTTATTTTAACGGAACCAGAAATATTTTCGTCTTTGAAGTAATTTACTATCTCATAATTATTATTAGATGCATATTCTTCAAGAGCTGCTCTCTGAGAATCTATATCTTGCATATCCGTAGAAATACGTAAATATGCAACGACTTTTTCTTTTTGATTTCCCATAATATCACCATTCTTTAATTTACCATCTTTATTTAAAAATATATCGAAATACGGAATCTAAAATAATAAATTAGCACCAAGAAAAATTTTAATATTTACCACCCCCTAAATTTAAAGTTTTTATACTTTTATCAAGTTGTATATAGGTATGAGAGTTCGGTTTTACAGAAAGTTTTTTGATGTGGTTGAAAGTAATGAACAATTGGATTTACCTCCAATCAACTATTTCTTATTAATAAATAGGCTAAAAGATAAATTAGATTGCAGGTGTGTATATAAAAATAACATACCTATAAAACTAAATTACAAAAATAACAAAATAGATGCAATAAATTGTTATATTAAAACAAACGATGATCAATTTCTAAATTTAGTGAAAGAAGAAATAAAACAAATCGAAGATGAGCTGTTTTTAAAAATGAAAACTAATCCAAAATTCATTGATAATGAATTGTATTCAAATTCTTTAATTTTTAAGTGTGATTTAAACAAATATAAAATAGAAGATAAACTATACAAACTTTCAAAGTTATTCAAGAAATATAATACATATAGTATAATTTTTGCTGGTTATATTTTTATAGAAGCATTTTATCAAATGGATTTGATGATTATTTGGGATAAGAAAATAGTAGTTCATCCAATGAATATAATTAGAGATCATGTAAATTATTTTACGATTGATTTGTTAGAATTGTTTTCAATAAGCATAAATGAAAAATGAAGAAGTATAACACACAAGTAATCCTAATAATAAATTTTGATTTGTAATATAAAAAGTGAATAACAAAACAGTAATCATTATTCCTATACCAAAAACTATTAAAGCTAAAATTTTGTCTTTCTTTGAAATTTTAAAAACAGAATAAAATAGCATTAAAACACATAGTACAACTATACATAGTTTTGGTATTAAAAATATTCCAGAAAGACATATAAAGAATAAACATAGACCGAAAATAGTAAATAAAATAAGTAATACCTTATAATTATGTATATTGTTAAAATTCATATTAATATTTTATATTCAAAAACATTATTTAAATTTTTATAAAATCATCGTTATCTTCTGAATTTCTTCAGTTCTTTATGAAATTCTGTGATAGCTTTTTCTAAATTTTTTGGTTTCATTTCAAACACATTTATGTGTTTCATAGCTTCTTTATTTAAATCTATAAGAAAGTTATGATAAATTGAAAGTAACTCGTATTTTTTATCATCGTTGAAGTGTTTATCTATGTAAAATAAAAGAAAAACAAAGAAAGGATATGTTTTTATTTTTACTATAAGTTTTTTATCTGGAATTCTAGATCGTTTTTTATACAATTTTTCGTGTATTGAAAGAAGTATATATGTAGAAAATTCAAGTCTATTCTTTATTATGCTTTTCATATTTATCACAAACTAATTATATAGTTCTTTATTTTTTCTTTTATTGTATTATCGTCTAAGTTCTTTGGATTATATAATATTACTTTATACTTATTGTTTTTCTTTTTCTTGAATATATATATGTCTGGATCTTCTTTTGAAACATGATTTAGGAACAAAAACGGAGCTATCCAATATTTTACATATTGAACTCCATTTTTCTTGTCCCTTAGTGATATATCATTGTCTATTATACCTTTATCTTTTAAAACTTTTTCAAAATAATCTATGTCTATTTCCTTGTTTTTTAGCAATTCTTTTAACATAAAGAATATAATATCTATTCTAACCCTATATTTTGTGTTTCCATTATCAATTATTATTTCTCCGTTACACCTCTCAATATTATATTTATTTGTGTTTGAATTCCTGTTTTCTGTTTCTATTTTAAGTGGTTCTTTCATAACTTTTTCTCTAAACTCAATATATGAGTCAAAATCATTAAAAACAAATATATTTAATCTATTTTTGTATAAAACATGATTTGCATATTTGATTATTTTTTTAAACTCTTCTTTTTCTAAAAACCCATTAATTATTAATATCGGATACTCCAATTTGTATATATTCATTCAGCTCACCTGCGTATTTTATAAAGAATAATATAATAGCATGAACCATTTCATAGAAATGAACATCTTCATTTATTTCATTTTTTATTTTTTCTATTTTTTGTTTTGTTGTTTTGAAAACAGAAAAAACAACTGGATTTTCTATATTTTTTATTTCTTCTCTGTTACTTTTTAAGAACTCTTTGAATTTATTAATATTATGCATAGCAAAGTTACACGCAATATCAAATACATATATTCTTGGTATATTATAATTATCCAATAATTGTACTATTTTTCTATCTACTCTATATGTATGATTCATAGTAATTTATTTTATTAGAATAAAAATATATAAACTTTTTTATATAAAAAGAATTACAATTTCATTTTAGTTACATACTTTTCTCCTTTTTCTAACATTTTCTTTGCTCTTTTAGACCTTTTCTCGATCTCTTCCCAAGACATTCCTTTTGAATTTTTTAAATCTCTTAAAAGTCGTTGTGCAGCTTTTTTATTTCTTACGATGCAAATACCTTCTTCGAGTAACAATGGCATACTAATCACTTTCAAACATTTCTTCAAACACTTCGTTTATTATTTTTCTAAAGAATTGGGAAATAGGAACTGTTTTAACAAATGTAGAGTATAATATTATATTTTTGTTACATAACTTATATACATTTACATCAGGACTGTATTCTATTTTTTTAAAAACCATTCCAAATTTTCTATTTATTTTTGTATCTTCAAACTTAATATTTCTTAGAATATTAATACTTTCATTATCTTCAAATGTTGGAAACAATTTTGGTAATTTAAAACCCAGAAAATCCATTAATATATCTTTATTTTTTGATTCTCCAGCAAATATAATTTCTGTGTCTCCATCCAGTCTCTTACCAGATGCTATTCCTGAAAGTATGTTATCATCACAGAAATAATATGTATCATTACTATACCTTAGTACCATTGGATATATTACTTTCATAGTTCAAACACCTCAATATATGATTTTCAAAGTTTGCTATATTTCCAATGAAATCGGTTAAATCCAACATTATAGCATTTTCCATTATATCATCTCCTATTTTGTCAATATTATTTATAATTATATCTAAAATTTCTTTTTCAAAAATACCTCTTACTGCCCTTAGTGAATTACATAACTTAGATAAATCTTCATTTTTTATATCTTCAGAAAGGTATATTTTGATAAAAACAACTATAGATTTCTCCAACACATAAAGAAGTTTGTATATTTTATTTTTGTCGAATTCGATATTATTTTCTATATTTAATCTTTCTAATTTTTCCAACACCTCTAAGAAGTTTATCCTTGCAGCAGACAGATGCTTATATGCACAATGTAATTCATTCTTTTTGTCTCTTTCTACTACACTCATAGAACATCCCTCTTCTTTTTCTTCTTTTTTATATTTATATTAGTATCCATAACACTAATTGATGTTATTAAATTATCTAAATTGAAAGAAGACTCTTCTAAACAGTTATCATTACAATCTTCAAAGTTTGATTTCTTTTTCTTCTTTTTTAATATCATATAAGAAGGTATGTAAGAAAGTATTTAAAAAGATATAGAAAGGTTTAAGCAGCAGATGGCTTAGTTCCACCGTACCAAACAGTTCTCCTTCTTCCATGTCTCTTTGGGAAATTCTTTATTCCAAGTTTTTCTGCAATTATTCGTGCTCTTTCTCCAGATGATGCGTTTTCTGCAGCTTTTATCAAGTTTTCTGGTACATCAACTATAACACCACCTGGCACTTCTTCTGCTTTACCCCAACATCTAACAAGTAATTCATGCTTCTTTGCAAAATTGACAGGTCCAAACTCATACAAAACTTGTGGATCTCCACCAGCCTTTATACACTCTTCAAAGAAGTTCTTTACTGCTTCTTCTCCTTCTCCTATTATCGTTGGCATGTTATCACCAAATTATTAGTCTTTTGTAATATATTTAAATTTTATCAATAAAAGATGTTTGATTTTCGTGGTATTTGTTTCTTCACAGGCACGAACTCTGGAACTGATTTTTTATCTAATGAATAGAATATCAAATATGCGCCCTCTTTCACGCATTCAACTACATCATCCTCGTTTTCAGCAACCAACTTACAATATTCAAATAATGGTTTAGAAAGTTCCTCTAAAGTGGTTTTATCTCCAAGAGTTATTTTAGATAATATATTCTTTGCTGCAGCTTCTTTCATTTTAATCACCTAAGAAATTAAAAGAAAAGAAAAAATAAAAAGTTTGTTATTAGTACTTCCTTCTGTAGTACTTAGTTCTTATACCCATGCTCTTTGCTGCAGGTCCTCTTGTTAGTTTATATGCTATCAAACACAAAACAACTATCAAAGCTATGAACAATAGTACGTACAAGTACGATAGTTGAGCAACATAGTAAACTGTAACGTTGTTATTTGTATCAGAAGCAACCGTTACGTTTGTTGTGTTGTATTTGACTCCGTTGACCTCTACATAGTTGAATTTATATTTTGTGTGTCCCATTGTCATATTTTCTGGGAACATTATTGTTATGTTGCTAACATTTTGCGTGTATATTGTAGATGGAACGTCTACCTTTACCTTGTCTTCTGGTAGTGTAACATAGTATAATGTTGCATTCATTGTCATATTGCAAACAGAGACGTTTATTTTTGTATAGTTGAAACCAGATGCGTTTAATGTCATTGATGTAAGAGCAGTTAGGTTTACACCTGTGGTATTGTTAACGAATAAGTAATATGTTCCATTTTGCTCTGCTACGAATAAATACGTTGTATTTGCCAATAGTGTATAGTTTATTGCACCAGTTGAGTTTGTTGTGTATGCTGTACTTGTTCCATTAACATAAACAAGAACAGTAGAATTTGCTATTGGTTGACCAGTTTGATTTACGAAGTAAATGGGTATTGCCATAGCAACAGAACTAAACAACATTGCAAGCATTAACAAAAACATTCCCTTTATCCTCTCTATCATTGTATCACCAAAATATTAAACTTAATACATACTTTAAAATTTTACTATTAAGGACATTGAATTATTGCATATCCTTCGATAAAATCTTTCTTGTTATCATACCTTATTCCGTTTACTTTTTCAAAATTTATGAAATCTGTTTTGTTTGGTAGTTTATGGTATCTATTATAGTACCATTGCTCAAAATCAACAAAACAACCAGCTGCATCTGGAGTAGCCATTGATGTTCCACTTAATGCAACATAACTTCCATTTGTATAGTTAATTACTAAGTTATTTGGGAATACTGCAAATTGTGATTTTACACTTACTATGTAAACACCTGGTGCTACAAAATCTGGTTTTATTTCTCCATTTCTTGTTGGTCCCATACTACTAAACCAAGCCAATTTGTTGTAGTATGGATCCCATGCACCAACCGTTAATACATCTGGATCAACTGCAGGAGTTGTTATCGTTCCTGGAATGTTTAAATTATTTCCTGCAGCAACGAAAACAGTTATTCCTTCTTTAGCTATTTGTGAAACTGCTAAAGAAACTGGATCATTTCCTATGCTTGGCATTTCTATTCCCCAAGATAATGATAATACTGTTACATTGTAATCCTTACAGTATTTATAGCACCATTCTAATGCGTTTAAAACTTGACTTAATCCTGCGCTTCCATTCTTGTTAAATGCTTTTATTATTACTAATTTCGAACATGGTGCTATTCCTATGTATTTTCTATGTGAAACCCATCCTCTTCCAGCTATTATTCCAGCCACATGTGTTCCGTGTCCGTTTCTATCTTCGTATGCAAATTGTCCATAGTTCACCTCAAATTGATGATCGTATTCATACACACCCCACATTTGAGTCATATTGTATCCAGTCGTGTTATTTACCAAACAAGAACCATTTATTGTATATAAACAACTGACGAGTGCTTTTATTATCGTTTTTCCATTCACATCATAGAAATCAGGATTTAAATAATCTATTCCTGTGTCAATTATTGCAACTGTTACTCCTTTTCCGCACCACATCCAATGAAAGTTATCAAATTTATTATCTATGTCTTCTTTCCTAAAGTCATACTTGAAAATATATTGTGTTTTCGCCGTTAAGAAGTATCTTTTTATCGGTTTTGGAGATTTGCAAGAAAGTATGCTTAGAACTTTATAGTGATTTATTAAGTAGTTTAATTCACTTCTTGAATATATTTTCATTAAACAAATATGTATGTTTCCAAAGTTCCAAACCTTTTCACAGCTATTTTTAGGATAGCTTCCATTAAAAGAAGCAAAAACAGTAATTGGTTTATTATTTTTTAATGATGTTAATATTGATGGATCAATGTTTTTTAAACTTAATACATTTTCTGAATTGTAATGATTTAATATCAAAAGTATAAATCCAAGTACAAAAATATTACTCAAAACTATTAGTTTACTGATTGCGTGTGAAGAACTTGAATTTTTCCTTCTGTACTTCATTGTTTTCACCCGTTATTCTATTTATGTCTTCCATTATATCTGAAAATGAAGATAAAACCATAAAAATAGATGCAATTAATAACACAAAAATAAACGGAGTTTCAAACATAAGTAGATATGTTCCAGATAAAATAAATAATAAACATCCAGTTATCAATACAATAATTTCTAATGGTATGTCTATTGGAATAAACCATTCTGGTACTAAATAGTTATTATTTATAGCTCTATATATGTCTTCAAAAGCGTCAAAAGTGGAAATTAGAAAAACTACAGACAGCAATGGATTAAACAATAAAAAGAACGTAAATAAAGAAAACATTATCAGTAAACTTATTACATTTCCTATTACCATTATTATATCTGTTGCACCCATAATAAAAGAAATAGAAAGAAATAATTAAAAAATTTTATTTCTTAATGTAGGTTTTTAGTTTGTTTCTTTCAAGGTATGCAAGTGCTATTATGACAAGTAGAACTATTATAAGCACGTATATTGTAAGCGTAAGTACTTCTGATATGAATGCGTTTCCTATTGAAAGTATTGGTATGTTACCACTTTGTATTCCGTTTGCTATCAGCAGCGCTATACCTATACTAAAGAAGAAATACAGAAACACCTGTGATTTAGTAGTTATTATTCCTAATTCTTCTAATTTAGGTTCTATGAACCATAGTAGTGAAAGAAGTATTATTATCGTAGATACCAACAGTATAGGTACTATGTGAGTTAGTGCCAAGAATATAACAAAACCTAACGTTGCTATCATTAATAGAATATTTTCTCTTTCTTCCATGTAGCTCTCTTTCAACTTCATCCTATCACCAAAATATTAAACTTAATATATAGTTTTAAATTTTTCTAAGAAATGATACCCAAGAAATTTTAGTTATATACCATTATTTAAGAAAAATAATAATATAATAGAAATTAGAATCAAGTTTGAAACTATTGGATCAGAATTTTCTAAATATATTTCATATAAAATCAATATAATGAAGTAATCAAGAGTTATTAAAGACTTTTTTACTTTTTTCTTTGTTACTTGCATTCTTTTTATTATTTACAATATCATATATAATTATTTCGTCAAAGTATCTATTCTATGTTATTATGTTCATTGGAATCTTTGGTTTTATTGATACTCTGTATATTGGATCAGATTCATAATTAAATTCACACTCCACCGCATTTATTTCACATATATCCTTATCCAAGTAATTGAAAGAAGATACTATTGAATCATTTTCGTTGAATATAATGAAGAAATGGAACTCTGGTTTGAAGAAAATATCTATGTTGTTATTTATTGTAAGTTCTTTTAGAGTTTGCTTCATTCTTGGGAATCTATCTTTTAAAAGTTGTGATGTTTTTTCGTATATCATTATATCACCATATATAGCTTGTAAAAACACTCGTTTTTATATTTATTTACAATTAGAAATAGCACTAACTCAATATCAAAGAATTGAAGTTCGTATGCGTTTATTATTTTATCATCTTGTTCAATTACCTTTCTTGCCACTATTCTTGATTGATTTAGTATTCTTGCATAGAATTGCAGATCCCCATAAACATTTGTCTCATTAGTATTCATATATGCATTTACAACATTACACATCATCATTTCCATCACCTATTTCTGGTTCTATAGTGTATAAGTATTTTACATATTTGTCATAAGGTGTGGATTCAACATTAACCAAAACAAAGAATAGTGCATTTTTAACATAGTCTAATTCTTTTTTAAGTTTTGATTTTTTCGTTATTAGTTCTATTTCCTTTTCTCCGTTAATTCTTAAAATATTATTTATATCTTTAACAATTTTTTCAAATAATTCAAACACGTCATCAGAACAGAATTCTTGTTCATCGTAGATATCATCTGGTGATATTGCATAGAACTTCATTTTGTACATTCATATCACCTCCTCAAATATTTTTCTCAAAAATTTATTTTCATTTATTTTACGAGGTAGTTTAAAAACATATATGAATCCAGAAGATATGTTTGTTCTCATGTTGATGTCCATAGCAATTATGTACTCATTCGTGAGATATTGTTTATATTTTTTGTAGAAGTTTATGAGTAAATTGTATCTTCTTCCTGAACCAAGCACAGTTGACTGCGTTTCTTTTAGTTTATTAAGTTTTTTCATAAGTTTTTCTGTTATGTTATAGTCTTCTGTTTCTTCGAATTTATAGTTATCAAAGTGTACTGTAACTTTGTATACCTTTACTAAGTTTTTCTCAGAAATAGGTGAACCCTTTATTGTTATAACTTTTCTTAGGTGCTTAGATACAATTTTTTTAGTATCATCCTTAAAGATCATCTTCAACCACCCATTCTGTTATATCAAACTCTGTGAAATACTTTCCACATATTGGGCAAACATATCCTCCATCTACTATTTCAGGTTCTATAAGTTCACCACAGAATGGACATTCACACATCATTGCTATCACCTCCCGATCTTGTTATGATTTATTATTAAGTAATAAATATATTTAAAGTTTACTATATATTTTTTTAAATACAAAGACATAAAACAATAAATATGAGGGAATTAGAAAGTTTGAAGGAACTTATAAGTTCTTTTTTCAACAAAGAATGTTATGGATTTGTTTCACTGCTAATGGATAAAAAAAGATATAGAATATTTATAGAAAAGAACAGGATTAAAATAAATTCTTTAATAATAAAAACAAGTGAACCTCTGACTCAATTAATAATATTGTTTTTATTTATATTTAATAGAGCAGAACTCGAAAAAGTTAGTATACATATTGGAGATATAAAGATTGAGTATGAAGACTTTGTTTTCAAAATATACAAAAACATAGAAATATACGATGATTTTGTATTTAGAATTTCAAACGAGAATGGAATTACAGAAATAGAGACAAAAGATAATAACGTGTTGATGTTGCTAAGATTAATATATTACATACTATCAAGCTAATATTTTTATACTTTCTTATTCATTCTTTATTTGGTGATATTAATGGAAGAGTACAGATGCATAGCAATTGGTAAAGTAAATACATTTGAACTTGAACAAGAAGGAATTGATGTTGTTGCTCATTCTAATTTTGATCCTGAAGTCATAAGAGAGAAATTAGATAGATATAAAGCAAATTGTGTTGTGTTCTCTGAAAAAGTTCCAATAGGACACTTGGTTGAATTGCTTGAAACAAGAAAAATCCATATTTTGTTATTCTCAAGAAAGAATAAAGGAATTTACAAAATTAAAGATATGGAAGTCATTTCTGAACCTTGGAAAGAAGGAGAAGAAAAATTTTATCTTTAAAGAATTTTATTTATTTTGTTTAACATTTCTGAACAAAGTTTTTCATATTTTTGATTCTTTTTCTCTAAGTATCTTATAGACATTATTAATCCAACCCATTTAGAAACAACAGATTGTAATTCTTTTATTTTTTCTTTCTTAACCATTTCCACGTGTTTATCATAGTTTTCATAAATTAACTTATATTTTTTATATTCGTCTATGTTCATTTTCCTATAGAATTCAAGTTTCTTTTTTATTTGATCCTTGGATTCAACATAGATAAACTCTTTTAACTTATTTAAAACATATTCTACTCTTTCTTGTTTTTTGGAATACATATTTTCTATTTCGTTTCTTAGTTTTAGAAAGAATTCTGGTTTTATTTCAACACCAAGAACTTCTTTTATCCTTGTTTCCAAATATTCTATATATTTGTTTTGATTTTTTATTTCCCTAAGATTCATAGAAATTACTTGTTGTAAAAATTTAATATATCGTAGTAGTCGTTTTGCTTCCTCTATGCTTAAAAGTTCAATAGAAATATTTTTATACTCTTCTAACTCAAACATAATATTAAGTAAGTTTTGCTGACTGTTCATACTATCACCTCCCGATCTTGTTCTTCTTTCTATAATAATAAATATAATATAAAAAGTATTCTTAGAAAAATTTTAAATATAATCACCTCAATTCTATTTTAAAATTCTTTGAAAGAAATTTTTGCTTCAAGAATTGTAGTTGTTGATCACTTAAACATAGTTTTTGTTTAACATATTGATCCTGTCTTCTTAAGTATAGCTTCAAATAAACATACTTAACAAACAACGGATCATTGAAAAACATTTCAATTAGTCTTAGCATTTTATCTTCCCTTGACATTCCAAAGAATGCAAAGTTTATCATCCTTGCAAGTTCATTCACTTCAACGTAGTATTCTCCATCAAACAGAAATATTTCCACATTCTTTTTTATTCCAAGAAAGTCAAGAAAATATTTAAACTCTCTTACACACGCCTTTAATTTTTTAACTTTATCGTCCTTTACAAGTATTCTTTCCATTTATATCACCTCCTATTTTTAGTATTATTGTAAAATAAAAATATATAAACTTTATTATATATCTTTTTCAAACATAAAAAGTATAAAAATCATATTATGGATAAGAGAATGTTTCAAGAAATATTGGAAGATAGAAAATTTAATTCTGAAATTATTGATTTGCTGAACAAAATGTCAAAAGAGTATGATAATTTAGGTAGTGCTGTTTTACGATTATTTTACAAGTCAATAGAGTATTTTGTTATTTCTTTGGA
>Ga0256834_1000650_pt1 | contig 24753 bp, 23 predicted proteins | sample 4281140metaG_FD_190536 | JGI IMG/M metagenome (GOLD analysis project Ga0256834, IMG submission 190536) | Hydrothermal vent microbial communities from East Pacific Rise, Pacific Ocean - 4281-140 | ecosystem: Environmental > Aquatic > Marine > Hydrothermal vents | place: Pacific Ocean: East...
ATATCGAGTTCAGTGCAGCGCTGTTGGATATTGGTGAACAACGTGATCATGAGAGCCTCTCTACTGCCAATTATGCAGCACTGATCAAAACATCACTACAAGCCATTTTCCCTGACGTAAAGCAGCGAAAAACACGCCGACAGCTCTACAAGATGATCAGCATCGGTGCACCCTTTCTGCTACGTGAGAGGGTCATTAATGACCCTACGCTGATCGGCAGCCATCAAACTATCTGGCTACCGGCAGATGATGATATCGATATGTTGATAAAAGGCCAGATTGACCGCAATCTACCGGAGGAGAGTCGTCGTCTGAAAGATCACACCATCCGTTGGGTTGATCAATTAGTTGCCAATGGTGCCATCGAAAAGCAGTTCAACACCACCTTCTTCACCGCTGGTGATTCACGTGAGCCTGAGCTGGCAGGGATTGGCGGAGCGATAACCGGCTCACTCTATACACTGCTGATCGCTCTGCTGCTCGCCTTTCCCATCGGTGTTGCTACAGCGATCTACTTGGAAGAGTTTGCCCCCACTAACCGCTGGACAGACCTGATCGAGGTCAATATCAACAACTTAGCCGCGGTGCCTTCGATTGTTTTTGGTCTACTCGGTTTGGCGCTCTTCATCAATTTAGCAGGGTTGCCTCGATCAGCCCCCCTGGTGGGTGGTTTGGTACTAACATTGATGACCCTACCCACCATCATCATTGCCAGCCGGGCCGCATTGAAATCGGTGCCACCCTCAATCCGTGAGGCAGCAATAGGCATTGGTGCATCTAAGATGCAGACCATCTTCCACCACGTCCTACCCCTCGCCATGCCAGGCATGCTAACCGGCACCATCATCGGTATGGCACAGGCGTTAGGTGAAACCGCACCGCTGCTGATGATCGGCATGGTCGCCTTTGTGGTTGATATCCCCGGTGGCCCGCTTGATCCATCAACCGTTCTGCCCGTCCAGATTTTTCTCTGGGCCGACAGCCCCGAACGCGCCTTTGTTGAGCGCACATCAGCCGCCATTATGGTACTGCTGGCCTCCCTTATTTTTATGAATCTGCTCGCGGTGCTACTGCGCAAAAAGTTCGAGCAACGCTGGTAAACGAGTAATCAATATGATGTTAGAAGCAACTACCTCTATAGAAAATACCGGTTTTGCTGGCACGGTGGGAGATATCACCGCCAACAACCCTCGCATGACCACCCGCAATGTCAACGTCCACTATGGTGACAAGCAGGCAATTATTGATGTCAGCCTCGATATTGGGCGCAATGAAGTCATCGCCCTCATCGGCCCATCTGGCTGCGGAAAATCGACCTTTCTGCGCTGTTTGAACCGCATGAATGACACCATTGATATCTGCCATGTCAGCGGTGAGATCAAGTTGGATGAGCAGGATATCTACGACAAAAAACTTGATGTGGTGCCACTACGCGCACAGGTTGGTATGGTGTTCCAAAAGCCCAACCCCTTCCCAAAATCGATCTACGACAACATCGCCTATGGGCCACGTATCCACGGTTTAACTACAAATAAAACAGAGTTAGATCAGGTTGTAGAGGTCTCACTACGCCGTGCTGGGTTGTGGAATGAGGTAAAAGATCGTCTGCTACAACCCGGCACGGGGCTATCTGGTGGCCAGCAGCAGCGTCTCTGTATCGCCCGTGCTATCGCCGTTTCACCCGAGGTAATTCTGATGGACGAGCCCTGCTCCGCACTCGACCCCATCGCCACCGCCAAAATTGAAGAGCTGATCGACGAGTTAAGAGAGAACTTCACCATTGTCATCGTTACTCACTCCATGCAGCAGGCAGCACGTGTTTCACAACGCACCGCCTACTTCCATCTGGGGCATCTGATTGAGGTGGGAAAAACAGAAGATATCTTCACTAAACCACAGCACAAACTCACCGAAGATTACATCACCGGCCGCTTCGGCTGATCAGGAAAAATCATGAATGAAATGACCGAAGGCCACATCGTCAGTGGTTATAACGATGAGCTAAACCACCTACACCAAACCGTGTTACAGATGCGTGATTTGGTACGATTGCAGCTCAAAAATGCACTGAAAAGCCTGCAAGATGAGGATGTCGCAGCGGCACGGGCGGTAATTAAACATGATCAAAAGATCAATGCGCTCGATATCCAAGCCGATGATGCGATCATCCAGCTAATCGCCAAACGCCAACCGATGGCCAAAGATCTACGTGAGATATTGACTGTGGGGAAAATCGTCTCCGACCTTGAGCGTATGGGCGACCAAGCCCGCTGGGTAGCGCGCCTGACCATCCGTTTCTACGAAGGTGAAAGCCTACCCCCACAGCAACAGCTGCTAACTGATATCAGCAAAATGGGCAGCTATGTCGATACCATGGTCGATGCCACCATCACCGCATTTGATCAGCTCAATCTACAACGTGCAATAGAGGTGATACACAAAGACCAGGCGTTAGAGAGTGAGTTCAAATCAGCACTGCGCCGCCTCTCAACCTATCTGCTAGAGGATGCCCGCAATGTCGGCCATATCGCCGATGTGGTGCTGGCACTACGCGCCTTGGAGCGGATCGGTGGCCATGCAAAGAACATCGCAGGCCATGTGCTCTTTCTGATTCATGGTAAGGATATGCGCCACGCCTCTCTTGAGATGATCTCTGCTGAGTTGGGAATTACCAGCGACCGTTAGAGCCTCTCAATATAGCGCCTAATCTCATCTCTCACACCTCTATAGTGAGGTAGGCGCTCTTCATCACTCTTAGCTTTTTCAGCCAACTTTGGTGGATCTTCAAAACCTTTGTGAATCACCTTAGTCTTGCTAGGTAGCGTTGGGCAGTGCTCATCGGCATGGCCACAGACAGTGATAACTATATCAAAGGGGATCTCTGCCAGATCCGCTAATGTTTTGCTCTGCTGCTGTGAGATATCAATGCCACACTCAGCCATCACTTTTACAGCATAGGGGTTGATGCCGTGGGTTTCGATACCCGCCGAGTAGGCCTCTACCTGATCACCTTTTAGCGCTCTGGCAAAACCTTCAGCCATTTGGCTGCGGCAGCTATTACCGGTGCAGAGGAAGAGGATTTTTCTACGTTTGCCGCTGTTCATAGGATCAACTTATATGGCGACTGCGAATATCGAGCCGATCTCTAAGCCGATCACCCAGCAGGTTGAGACTGAAGACAACAAGCATAATAGCAAGCCCAGGCACCATCACCATGTGTGGGGCGACCAGCATGTAACGTGCGCCATCACGAATCATACTGCCCCAGGAGGCTTCGGGCGGCTGTACGCCTAAGCCAAGAAATGATAATCCCGCTTCAGCGATCACCATACCTGCAATACCGAAGGTTGCCTCAATAATGAGCGGCGCAGCAATGAGTGGCAATAGATGGCGGGAGACAATGGTTAGCTCACTGGTACCCAGGGCGATAGCAGCAGTGACATGGTCACGCTGTTTGAGTGATAGCACTTGTGAACGGGCAAGTCGGGCATAACCGACCCAGCCAACCAGTGAGAGGGCGATCACCAGATTATCGATGCCTGGCCCCATCACACCAGCCAGTGCAATAGCCAGCAAAATACCAGGAAAAGCGAGGAAGATATCGATAATCCGCATGGTGATCAGATCAAACAGACCACCAAAATAACCGGCAAGTAGGCCGATGGTGATACCAAAACTTCCTGCCACTAAAACCACACCGAAAGCGACCATAAATGAGATGCGGGCACCTGCCACTAGACGGTCAAGCAGCGGACGGCCAAGATCATCATAACCGAGTAGTTCACTACTGCTGGGAGGGGTGAGAATTTGGCTCAGTTCAATTTGGTTGGGCGATAGTGGCAGCAGCGGGCCGAAGAGTGCCATCAAAGCCCATAGCAACAGAACCGTTATAGCGAGGCGAAAACCCATCATATCTTACCGAGTCGGATACGTGGATCGACCCAGCCATAAATAAGGTCAGTTAGGGTGTTGACCACCACATAGGCGATGCTGATTAGCAACACACAACCCTGTACAACGGGGTAGTCCCGCTTCTGGATCGACTCAACAAGCAATGAACCGAGGCCGGGCCAGTCAAAAATGGTTTCAGTAATCACGGCACCACCTAACAGTGCCCCTAGTTGCAGGCCCAATAGCGTAATGATCGGCAGCCAAGCATTACCCAAAGCGTGGCGCCAAATAACAGCGTGTCGAGATAACCCTTTAGCCTGCGCAGTGCGGATGTAATCTTCATGCAGCACCTCAAGCAGCGTGCTACGAATCATGCGTGCCAGAATGGCCGCCAGTGCAGTGCCAAGGGTGATAGCGGGGAGAATGAGCGCACCCGGGGCATCTCGACCACTGACTGGTGCCCATCCCAGCCCAAGTGAGAAGAGCAGAATCAACATTGGGCCAAGCCAGAAATTGGGGATGGAGATACCAACCAGTGAGAAGAGCATTGCAGCATCATCTTGCGCTTTGCCTTTATATAACGCCGCCATCACACCCAAAGGGAGGGCGATAACCACCGCTATTAACAGCGCCGCGCCAGTTAGCTCCAGGGTGGCGGGGAGGCGTTGTAGCAGCAGGTCAGCAATCGGTTGTTTGCTATGCAGCGAGTAGCCAAGGTCAAAATGTAGCAGCCCTTTTAGATAGCTCCATAGTTGGCTTAGGATGGGCTGGTCTAAGCCCAACGCCATGCGTAGCGCTTCACGATCTGCGGGACGAGCTGACTCGCCCAGCATCACCTCAACAGGGTCACCCGGCACCATGTGCAGCAGTAAAAAGACCAGACAAATCACGCCAAAGATGACAAAAACTGCACTAACTAAACGGGTGAGCAGGAGGTTAATGGTGGCTAATCTCTGGAAGTAAGCAGCGCTCTTTTACTGCAAGTATTAACGCTGCAATGGCAAGATCATGTGCTCTATTGGGCTTAAGGTCTAAGCGCCCCTCTACTATGGCACTGAGGTAGGCTGCCAGCGGGGCGGCTTGGTCATTGGCCAGGGTGAGTTTGAAGAGTTTGGGGATGTAGGGGTGGTACTCATCACGCGCCCAATCGGTCGCTGAGATGCCGATAGGGTCCCATTTGTAGAAGAGGATCTCATCGATTCTGGTGAAGAGTTCCCGCTTCTCAAGTGATAATCGCCGATTAATCATCGGTGATCTCGACCTGTGTACCTGCACTGACTTGATCATATAACTCGATCAGATCGCTATTACGCATGCGGATACAGCCATGTGAACGCGGAACACCCATCGGTTCACTATCGGGTGTGCCATGGATGTAGATATATCGGCGTAACGAATCAACAACACCACCACCACGGTTACGGCCACTCTCATCACCGGTCAGCCAGAGGATGCGGGTTAGCACCCAATCACGCGTTGGGTGCTGGAGAGCGAGTGATGCTGAATAGATCTCCCCCGTCTGCCGCCGCCCGACAAAAACCGTATTAGTTGCACAATCACCACCGATAGCGATGCGAATATGGTGCCGGCCTCGCGGTGTACAACCACTGCCCATCTGTTCACCTGGGCCGTTGAGCGCACTGGATATGGTGTAACTGGCCAGCAGCCTCTCTGCATTGAGTAGGCGGAGCTGCTGTTTATTGAGGCTGATCTCAATTTTTGTTGGCATCTTCAACTCGTTTGACCTGTTTCAGCCCATCATAGTTACCATCTTCAGCTAGATAATAGCCCTTTATGTCACTTCTGCTGGCAAAAATTTGCTCTTCATACCAGAGCGGCACATAGGGTAGCTGCTCAAGTAAACGCTGTTGCAGTTGATGGTAGATCGGAGCTTGCACAGCGGGTGAGACTTGTTGCTCAGCATGGGCAATTAGGCGGTCTGTCTCAGGATCATTAAATCGGCCACGGTTGGCCCCATCTGGTGGCATTGAGTCGCTGGCAAAAACATAACGGAATATATCAGGTGTTTTAATACCAACCCAAGCAAGTGAGTAGAGCTGAAAACGGCCCGCTTTGATATCACCATAGAAGGTGCCCCAGTCAAAAGAGCGTACATCCAGCTCAATGCCTACCTCAGCCAATTGATGCTGAATGATGGTGGCAATGCGGATACGAAAAGGGTCACTGGAGGTTTTGTAGGTGAGTTTGAGAGGGTTCTCTTGGTTGTAGCCCACCTTGGCAAGGAGTCTTTTAGCTCGCAAGGAATCGTAAGGGATCGCTTGCAGTGAGCTTGCTCCTGCCCAGTGCCAAGGGGGGAGCAGCGCTTGAGCAGGGGTAGCTGCATCACCAAAAAGATGGTGGATGATTGTTTGTCGATCAACCGCATGAGCCACAGCTTGGCGGATCAACAGGTTGCTGGTAACGGGGTCTTCCAGATTAAAGCCGAGATAGGTGAAGTTTGAACCTCGGCTCTGGCTAATGGTGATATCGCTCTGCTCTTTGAGGTAGCCCAGCAGCTCTGTTGGCAGATCATTTTGTAGCAGGTCAATTTCACCTCTTAACAGTTTAAGTACCCGCACAGTTGGATCTTTTACCGTAATAAAATCAACCTTCTGCTGGTCGCTAAGACGCTCTAGCTGGAGATGCCCATCACTTGGCCATGCAATAAATTTAAAGGCGCCACTACCGAGAGGGTGCTGATGAAAGGGGTGCTGCTGTTTGATCTTATCTGCTGGCAAGATGCCGATGCTGAGATAGGCAGGGAAGAGTGGATCAGGACGGTTGAGTCTGAATACGATGGTTCTCTCATCAACCCGCTCAATCTGTCGCACCATCTCCAGTGTTGCTTGATGGGGTGATGCCGTAGCAGGGTCAATAATGGATTGGAAGGTAGCCACAACATCGCTGGCGGTTAGCTGTTGGCCGTTGCTGAAGTGGTTCTCACCTTGCAGCGTAAAACGGTAGTCGCTTGGTGTGAGTTGTTGCCAGCGGGCAAGTGAGGGGATCGGCAAGCTACTCTGGTCAAACTCAACAAGAGTCTGGTAGAGCAGACGGTTGATGCGTGTTGAGGCAGCATCGGTAGCAAAGCGGGGGTCGAGGTTAACCGCTGAGCTGGCCAGCCCCATACGAATAGCATCAGGAGGCGGTTGGCTGCATGCGCTCAGCAGGGTGAGCAGTAGTAGTAAAACAGTATTTTGAAGGAGGTTTTTTACCACAGAGAGCTAACCCGCTACTCTTTCTCAAACAGCGCAATCGACTCGACATGCCCCGTGTGTGGAAACATATCCATCACACCAGCCGCCTTCAGTTTGTATCCATGTTGGTTGACTAAGATGCCTGCATCACGCGCCAACGTACCAGGATAACAGGAGACATAAACGATACGTTTAGCACCCATTTTTGGCAGATGCTCAAGAATCTCAGCAGCACCTGAGCGGGGTGGATCAAGCAGCACTTTGTCGAACGACTCCCCCAGCCAGTTGGCCCCCTCCAGTGACTCATAGAGGTTGGCGACATGAAAATTGACGTTATTCAAACCATTACGATCGGCATTTTCACGGGCGCGGGCGACCAACCCAGCATCCCCTTCGACGCCGGTTACCCGCTTGGCGAGGCGTGCTAACGGCAAGGTGAAATTGCCGACTCCACAGAAGAGGTCGAGCACCGTCTCATCCTCTTTGGGGTCGAGTAGCTCCATGGTGAGGTTGAGCATTTTGCGGTTAATGTCGGAGTTGACCTGAGTAAAATCACTAGGCAAAAACTCCAGCTCCAGATCAAAATGGGGCAGTTTATAGCTGAGTCGCGCAGGGATGCCTTCGAGGGGGCGGACGGTCTCTGGGCCACCCTCTTGCAGGTAGATATGTAGATCATGTTGCTGACCAAACTCACCTAGTTTTTGTCGATCACTCTCGATGATTGGCTCCATGATGCGGAAGATCAACACACAGACCTCATCGCCCATACTCATCTCAACTTGTGGCACTTTGTTGTTGATGGAGAGGCCATCAATGAGAGAACTAAGCTTGTCCAAAATAGTGCCAACTTTAGGGTGCAGAATGGCGCAGTGGACTGTATCCGTAATAAAGGAGGTGCCACGCTCACGAAAGCCGACAAAGACTTTGCCATGTTTGTCGACAAATTTGGCACCAAGACGCGCTTTGCGTCGATAACCCCACGCCTCGCCAGTGAGGGGAGGCAGCACACGCTCCGCCTCCACCTTGCCAATGTGTTGAAGATTCTCCAGCAACACCTGCTGTTTAGCCTCAATCTGCGATTGGCTATCCATATGTTGCAGACTACAGCCGCCGCAGATGCCAAATTTATCACAGCGTGGTTCAACCCGTTTTGGTGAGGCGCTAAGCACCTCAACCACCGACCCTTCATCATAACTGCGCTTACGTTTCAGGTAGCGAAAACGCACCTTTTCACCCGGCAAGCCACCATAGATGAAGACGGCCTTCCCATCGACATGGGCAACACCACGACCATCGTGATTGAGGGATTCGATAAGCGCTTCTGACGGTTCGGCAGGCGGCCTGTTTCTACGACGTTTTCGGGACATTATTGAGTTTACTCAGCAGAGAATATGCCGGTGGAGAGGTAACGATCTCCTCGGTCACAGATGATGCTTACGATGATGGCATTTTCGACCTCAGCAGAGATCTTTAAGGCAGCGGCCACCGCACCACCCGATGAGACACCAGCAAGAATACCCTCTTGTGTGGCAAGATCACGAGTAGTCTGCTCCGCTTCATGCTGGTTGATATCGATGATACGGTCAACCCGTTTGGCATCAAATATTGAAGGCATGTAGGCTTCTGGCCAGCGACGAATACCAGGAATGTGAGACCCTTCGGCAGGCTGTACACCAACAATATGCACATCAGGATTTTGCGATTTTAGGTAGGTTGAGACCCCCATAATGGTGCCGGTGGTGCCCATCGCACTGACGAAGTGGGTGATCTTGCCCTCGGTCTGCTGCCAAATCTCTGGGCCCGTCCCTTCGATGTGGGCCAGTGGGTTATCGGGATTGGAGAACTGGTCGAGAATCTTCCCCCTACCTGCTGCCTGCATCGCATTGGCTCGGTCGATCGCCCCCTCCATGCTGCCCGCAACAGAAGTTTGTACTATTTTGGCACCATAGGCACACATCACTGCACGGCGCTCTTCACTCATATTGGCTGGCATCACCAAAATCATGTGGTAACCTTTAATGGCCGCTGCCATTGCCAAGGCGATGCCGGTATTGCCGCTGGTCGCCTCAATCAGCGTATCACCTGGTTTAATTTCTCCACGCGCTTCAGCACCATTGATCATGCTCAATGCAGGCCGGTCTTTAACAGAGCCTGCTGGGTTATCCCCCTCAAGCTTCACCAGTAGCAGGTTGTTGCGATCACTCGGCAGGCGTTGCAGACGAACCAGTGGGGTGTGGCCAATCTTCTGTTCAATCGTAGGAAAATTCATAGTCGGCAGTCTACTTGACTGAATTGGTGAATCACAGAGGCAGGCTAAGGAAATTGCTACTCACAGAGTCATGCAAACGGTGGTAGACTTTTTGAAAATAGTGGAGGGGAAACACCACCTCTACAATCTATCGCCAAACAGGCACTGTAGTTATGACGGCTAGACACCACTCCAATGGATATATTCAAGCAGCCCTGCTTGGCTCACTTCTTTCAACGCTCTCCCTCCCCTCTTCTGCCGTACATTCAGCAGGCGATTTGAGTGAGGAGGATTTTCTATTTGACATGCCGGTAGTCCTCTCTGCAACACGCCTTGCTCAGCCATTAACCGATGTGCCAGTTGCCATGACGGTAATTGAACGAGAGACAATTGATGCATTAGGTGCAACCACAATCCCTGATGTATTGCGGTTGGTGCCTGGCTTCCAGGTGGGCCGGGTCACCGGTAGCCGAATGACAGTGACATATCACGGTATTAGTGATGAATTTGCACGAAATATGCAGGTATTGGTTGATGGACGCTCAGTCTACGATGCCGGTTTTGGTGGAGTGAACTGGGCAAGTTTCCCCGTTTTAATCGAAGACATTCAGCGCATTGAGATTATTCGTGGCCCTAATGCAGCGGCCTTTGGAGCCAATGCCTTTAGTGCGACGATCAATATCATCACTATCCATCCGGCTGAGCAGAGCGGCACACTATTAAAGGTAACTGCCGGCTCCCTTGCAACTAAGCGTTATCTGGCTAGGCAGGCGCTCTCAATCAAAGACTTTGATTTTCGACTGACAGTGATGCAAGAGCAAAGTGAGGGTTTAGACAGTCGGGAGGATGATTTCAGCACTCAAATGGTGAATTTCCGTGGTGATTTTCATCTGGACGCAAAGAGCGATCTGCTATTTATAGCAGGTTTTTCAGAAGGGGAGCGTGAAGATAACTATGAGGGAGCATCAGCCACTGATTTTGACCCCTACCAGCCTGATCGCACGATTGATGACACACAGAATTTTCAGCAGATCCGTTTTAGCCGAATAGAGAGTGTAGAGAGTGAGTGGTCAATACAGCTCTACCATAACTATCAAGAGATTGATGATGAATATGAGACGATGCTCGCCTCTGAGTATCTCTCTATCACTCTAGGGGTGCCTATACCACCATCCTATGTTCAAGATACTTTTGGCTGGCCCGATCAGCGCCTAAAGGTGGGGTATCATGACCTAAATAGTGAACGGTATGATCTGGAGTTGCAGCACTCACTACGCTTATCTGATCGCTTGCGACTTGTTTGGGGAGCTGGCGCTAGGCACGACTCCGCCTGGAGTTTGGCAAGATTTGAGGACAACAATAAAGTTGAACGCTCACAAGTACGGGCCTTTGGTAATGCCGAGTGGTATGCGCTAGACAGTTTCGTCATCAACCTCGGATTGATGGCAGAGTCATACGAAGATTACCAACCCTACTACTCACCACGGGTGGCATTTAATTTTCATGTGGATAATCTGCAAACGCTTAGATTGAGTTATAGCAAAGCGATACGTATGCCGACATTAGTCGAGAACAACTCCCTTATGCGTGCTCGTTTTCAAAATGAGACCACCTATGATGTGATCTACCGAGGCGCAGGTAGGCTAAAACCTGAAGAGATAGAATCAGTTGAATTGGGTTATGTGGGCAATATTCCAAGCCTGGGGCTAACACTCGATGCAAAGCTCTATCGAGATGAGATAAGAGATTTTATTGGCCAACCCAGAATCAACCTCTGTTTAGATGAGGTTATCTGTTCAATTGAGGCGAGTGAGGCGGGGGCTTGGACATTTACCAATGTGGGTGATGCCACCACCTCTGGGTATGAGCTAGGCATCTCAGCTAAACCATCAGACAACAGCTTGCTACGCATCAGTTATGCCTTTGCCAAAGCTTCCGGTAAGTTTATTCGTCTCTTCAATAGCCCTGATGCAAAACGTCCATATATCTTCACTGACTTCGCCTCATTGATACCCAGAAATACTATAAGCATCTTGCTTGCCCACCAGTTCCCACATGGCTTTGATGGCAGCATCGTCTACTATCGCCTTGATGGCTTTGAGTGGTTTGGTGACGGAGAGGAGCTACCTAGCTATGACAAAATTGACGCCAAACTCTCCTATACCACCCACTATTTTGGTGCCGAGGGAAAAGTGTCACTGATATTAAAAAATATTGGTGCTGACTATACCGATTTCCGAAAATCGAATGAGGTTGGGCCTGAGAGTTATATTGAATTTGAGCTGTTTTTCGACTAATTATTAATATTAGGGAAGCTCTGAATAAGTCTTGATTGTTTTATACCAGCTGAGCTTTAGCGCAGTCAGACTTATTCAGAGCCTCCTTAGGAATAGAGAGGTATATCCAGGAAGGAATGCTCGTTAATATTTTTTTTAACAATAAGTTAGCTCCCTCAAACTATTTGAGAGGGGTATCTTTGTTCTCTCATTGCTTGCTCTACTGCTGTACCATTTTAGCACTATTTATCACCTCTAATGTTGCAGCTACTGCACCAGCTAAAATCATTGCCATCACCAGTGGAACAAGTTCCATCTATGATCAAGTCATTGAGCAGATGAACAAAAACCTAGAGGCTACATGTACAGATAAGTCAATAGCCTGCTTAAAGGTTGACCAAGTGATTAGGGCCTCACTTAACACCGAGGATATGGCATCACTTACCAGCAGAGTCGCCCCCGACCTAGTTATCACACTGGGAAGCCGAGCGGCAAGAGATGTTGCCACCGCCTCTATCAAGAGCCCTACACTCTATACGCTACTCCCTGAATCCACATTCAACAATCTACCCAACTGCTGCCAGCCGCAGAAGGTAAGCTCCATTTTTCTTAATCAACCACTGGAGCGGCAGATTCACCTCATTAAAACAGCACTACCTCAACGCACGCGGCTTGGCGTAATCTATGGCCCCTCAAGCCAACATACCGCCCCTCATATTAAAGCATTAGCCGAGAAAGCGGGGCTACACCTAGAGAGCGTGGTCATCAAAAATAGAGCGGGGGTTGGCGCAGCACTCAGACAATTATTAAAACGAATTGATGTGCTGCTCACACTGCCTGACCCAGAGGTCTACAGTAAGCAAACAGTCTTTAATGTTCTACTCTCAAGCTATCATAATGGTGTGCCGGTGGTGGGGTTCTCAAAAGGTTATGTGAAAGCGGGGGCGCTTTTGGCTCTCTACTCAACACCTGAGCAGATCGGCCACCATTTAGCAGACGTTGTACAACAATATTTCTCCTCAGGGCAGCAACATCTTCCCCCTCCTCAATACTCTACATACTTTAGTGTAGTGACAAATAAGAGTGTAGCTCGCTCCTTTAAAATTACGTTGCCTACTGAAAAAGTACTGCGTAACTCATTGCTGGATAAGTAGGCATGAAGTGGTATCAGTTCTCTAAAATCCAAATCAACGTACTCTTCATTGGCCTACTCCCCGCCATTGTCATCAGCATCACATTGGCATGGTATTTTGTCTCAACTCGACTATCTGATCTTGAACACTCATTTTATGAGAAGGGTAACGCCATCGCTCAAGAGCTAGCAGCTCTCAGTATCTACGGAATTTTCACAGTTAATAAAGAGGCACTTCAAGCATCCGTCAATAAAGTTTTTGCACACCCTGGTGTGGTTGTTGCCATCATTAAGGATGCTGATGGCACCGTATTATCACGTACCAGCGCAGAGGGTTTTGGGGGAAAAACTGAAGGTAACAATCAGCATTTGGTTAATTTTTCTACTCCTGTCTATACATTAAATACCACAACAAGCTTTCTCGATTTCCCTGAGCAGAATGATACTGAAGAGCTAGTCACAGAAGAGCAGATTGGTTCAATCATCATACAGCTCTCTCGCACCGGTATTGTACAGCGGCAGGTAGATATTATGCTGAATAGCGCCGCCATCACCCTATTTGGGCTGTTAGTAACACTCTTTATTGTACTAGCGACAAGCCGCCGATTTACAACCCCTATTGAGCGATTGACCCAGGCAATTAAACAGCTTGAAGAGGGTGATCTTGAGACTCAAATTGAGGTTGTCTCTGAAGGTGAGCTACGCAGCTTGGAGGAGGGGTTCAATACAATGGCAGATAGAATTAGAGCAGGCCAAGATAACCTCCAGCGTCAAGTCGACCAGGCAACAGGGGATCTGGTGCAGACCATGGAGGCGTTAGAGATACAGAACATAAAGTTGGATCTGGCTCGCAAGCGGGCACAAGAGGCCAATCGTGCCAAATCAGAGTTTTTGGCCAATATGAGCCATGAAATAAGAACACCGATGAATGCCATCATCGGCTTCTCTGGTCTGCTGCTGAAGAGCGATCTCAATGTAACACAGCAGGACTACATCCATACCGTCAATAAGTCAGCCAGTGCGCTGATGATCATCATCAACGACATTCTCGACTTCTCCAAGCTTGAGGCGGGGCACTTCACTTTAGATAGCACCTCTTTTAGCCTGCGTGAGTGCTTTGAGGATAGCATTGCCCTGTTAGCTCCCACGGCACATGCAAAAGATTTAGAGCTGGTCGTACAGGTCTACAGTGATATGCCCGATCAATTGATCGGAGATTCAACAAAAATCAGACAAATTTTGATTAACCTAGTCAGCAATGCCATTAAATTTACCAACTCAGGTGAAATTATAATCCGAGTTATGTTGGAGCAAGCAACTGAGCAGCAGTGTACCTTTAGCTTTTCGGTGAGCGATACCGGTATAGGCATTGCAAAACAGCAGCAGTCCACACTGTTTGATGCCTTTAATCAAGGTGAACAGACCACACTAAAAACCTATGGAGGCACAGGTTTAGGGCTGAGCATATCCAAAAGATTGGTAGAGGCGATGAATAGCAAAATCACCCTACAGAGCGAAGAGGGTAAAGGCGCCTGCTTTACTGTCGAGCTAACACTGGAGCGCCCTGTGGAGCTTAGCACCACATCACCACCTCAATTAAGAGGTATTCAACTGCTTCTTTTTGATAGCCATAAGCTCTCTGGCTTAGGCTCATACCATCGACTAGAGAGCTGGGGAGCAGAGGTAAAACACTGCTTACAACCCGATGAGTTGCTCTCACATCTAGAGAGTCAGCCAGAAAATATTGATGCTCTTATTCTTGGTTTCACAGCGACTGACCTAAGAGATGGCTCAGCCTTTGAGTTGATAAAATCGTGCCGCAAGGAGAGCAAGCTACCTATATTCGCCATGCTCAGCACCTCAGACCAGTTGCTATTCGATCAATGCCGCATACTGGGCATCAACTACTCAGTAACCAAGCCTGTGGAAGAGGTTGTCATGCTACGAAATCTACAGAGCATGCTGAATATCTCCCGCATTGGAACAGGTAGTAGTATCGCTATAGATAAACCGCCACAACTCTCTTCCGTTGGGCCATCAGACTATAGTGAGCTTAGCTTCTTAGTGGCCGATGATAACAGTATTAACCAGCGACTAATTGGTGAGTTGTTGAAGGGGACAGGTGCCAAAATAACACTCGTTGAAAATGGCCAGCAAGCGTTGGATCATATGACCAAAGAGCACTTTGATCTGGTTTTAATGGATCTTCACATGCCCGTTATGGATGGCATTGAGGCGACACAAAGATACCGACAAATTGAGCCTAAAGAGCACCATCTCCCCATCGTAGCACTAACAGCCGATGTTATTAGCAGCAGTCGAGATAAGGTGCTCGATGCAGGAATGGATGACTGTATGTCAAAGCCCATTAACGAGCCCCGCCTCTGGTGGATCATTGACCATATTAAACAGGGTAGTTGGCTAACAGCAGATCATCGCTCTACGCCGAGAAATGAGGTATCAGGGTTAATGCCTCACACAACCACAAACCTACCGATAAGAGACAGAGAGCAAGCACTACACATTGCAGGTGGCAATGAGACATTTGTAGACGATAACTATCAGGTATTGTTACAGGAACTACCTGACCAATATATAGAGATCGTTAAGCTACAAGATCTGCAAGAGTGGAAAAAAATGCGGGAGAGAGTCCACCACCTGCGCGGATCAACCAGCTACTGTGCACTACCTGCCATAAATAGCGTATTAAAACGCCTTGAGAGTGCCATCGCCAACCGAAAATATAACTTAATTGCCAAAGAGATGAAGAGCTTTACTATTGAGTTTAGGCGTTTAACGAACGATACATCATCGCCTAGGGAAGCTCTGAACAAGTCATAACTGTTTTATACTGGCTGAAATCAAAGATTTCATCGTAATGCTATTTTAAACGCTGCAAGCAGCGGGAAATAGAACCCTATGAGATTTAAGAAATGATAAAAACCAAACAGTTCATAAAAACGCTTTGTGGGTAGAAAATAACCCGCTAAAATACAATTATACATTTCAACGGGTTACATCTATTTATGGCGGAGAGAGAGGGATTCGAACCCTCGATGGGTGTTAACCCATACACGCTTTCCAGGCGTGCTCCTTCAGCCGCTCGGACACCTCTCCAATTTTTCATCAACCTAAAGAGCTGTGTTCTCTTGCCAGCAATCGCTAGACTCGGTTAATTTCAGAGGCGCAAGGTTAAACTAGAACACAGTTTCACGCAATGGTGGGAGTTAGTGTATGAAAACACTCTATAAACAGTATCCACGGCAACATACTGAATCAGTAACGGTTATTAATGACGATAAGATTGTCCACAACGACCTTTACTCCTGCGGTAGTGACAAGAAATTTAAAGAATATTGTGGCTAGTAAAGCTATATGAATGACCTATATGGGTCTAGGTACACTGAAAAATTTAGTCTCTATCCACTATTGTAAGTCCACCCTTTATGCAGTTAAGTGATATTAAACAGCGCCTCCATAAGCTTGGTGCTAAACCTTGCCACGAGCATTATCTATTACAGAATTGGTTACATGTGCAGCCATTGGGTAGTGGTCGAGGCTGGAAAAAATACCCACCACCCAAAGCACTCTGCACTGCACTGCCGGAAATAGAAAAAGAGCTGCAATCCCTCACTCAGCTACACTCAAAAAATGTCGGAGAAGATGAAGGCACAAGGCTATTACTCAAGCTGGCAGATGGGCAATTAGTTGAGAGTGTTCTCTTGCCACGCAAAAGTCTGTGCGTCTCTACACAGCTAGGATGTGCTGTCGGTTGTCTCTTCTGTATGACGGGTAAAGAGGGGCTGCTACGCCAGCTAAGTAGTGCTGAGATTGTTGCACAAGTGGTTCTTGCCCGTTCACTGCGTGAAGTTAGAAATGTAGTTTTCATGGGGATGGGTGAGCCGGCTCATAACCTAGAGAATGTGTTGGATGCAATTGAGCTACTCGGAACACTCGGGGGTATTGGCCATAAAAATTTAATCTTCTCTAGCGTAGGTGACCGACAGATGTTTAAACGCCTACCTTTAGGACGAGTAAAACCTGCATTGGCGCTATCTCTACACACCACATCGGCAAAAATGCGGAGAAAATTGCTGCCTCAATCACCCGATATCAATCCGATTGAATTAGTTGAATTGAGTGAAGAGTATGCACGTACTGTTGGCTATCCCATTCAATATCAGTGGACACTGCTCAAAGGCATTAATGACAGTAGAGAGGAGCTGGAAAATATTGTAAAACTCCTCAAAGGAAAATATGCCATATTGAACATCATCCCCTACAACCAAATTTCCAGCCTCAATTTCAAGCGACCCTCATGGGGGCAAGCGGAAATGATGGCGAGCTACCTAAACCAACAGGGGGTCTTCACCAAGCTACGAAACTCAGTTGGACAAGATGTTGACGCTGGTTGTGGACAATTGCTGGCTCGTGCTGTTGAGCTGGTTGAGTAATCTCAAAACAGCGTTAAGTCTCTAATGTGTCTTTTGTAAAGTTTCCCAAGAGTGTGCCGAAAATTGTAAGTTAGGGAAGTGCATTCGTGCCATAACACAACAAAAGACCAGACTATGAGCTCTCTTTATATTGCCAGCTATAAAGTTATTTGATCATTTCCACTCACACTTCAATATTTCTCCTTAAACTGAATGGTATCCGAGCCCGTTTAAATTTGAATTGGGGCTATTAGAGCTTAAATTGTGAGATCTTCTGCTGTAGCTCATCAACCTGCTGCATCAATACTTGACTACCTTGAGAGGATTGCTGAGAGACATGCACCGTCTCCCGAGTAATTTCAGCGACAGTTGTGATATTTCGACCAATCTCATCCGAAACAGAGGTTTGCTCCTCAGCAGCAGTGGCGATCTGTCTGACCATATCAGTAACACCACCCACCACTTCAACAATACGACCAAGTGAACCACCCGCTTGGTTGGCAAGATCAACTCCCTCTTCAACTTGTCGAGTACCACTCTCCATCGATACAACAGCATTTTTAGTATCACTCTGAATCGTACCAATCATCCCTGCAATCTCATTGGTTGCATCACTGGTACGCCTCGCTAAATTCCTCACCTCATCGGCAACCACGGCAAAACCACGCCCTTGTTCACCGGCACGGGCCGCCTCAATAGCGGCATTTAGGGCAAGTAGATTGGTCTGTGCAGCAATATCTTCAATGACTGCAACAATCTGGCCTATTTTATCGGAGTTATCACCTAAGGCACTGATAATTCTTGATGAGTTTCCTACCGTCTCTGCAATTTGTTTGATACTTTCGATCGTTTGCCTCACCACCTCACCACCCTCAGTGGCCACTTGTGAAGCCTCTGAAGCAAACTCTGAGGCAGAGGTTGAGTTGCTTGCCACCTCTTGAGCGGTGACACTCATCTCTTCAATTGCAGCGGCAACTTGATCAGTTTGATCCTGCTGCTGCGTGGCATCACTCTCCATTTTACTTGAGGCTTTTGATAGCTCTGAGGTTAGACGGTTAACCGATACCGTCGCTTGAACCACATCACCCAGTAGCGCCTGGAATTCATCAAGGAAAAAGTTAATCCCTTTGGCCAGTCCACCTATCTCATCATTTGAGCCATCCAGCCGTTTTGTCAGATCTCGTGTATTGGTTATCTCACTCACCTGAACAGCCAATTGCTCCAATCTATGTATAATCATCATCTTGGCAAGGATGAAAATAACAATACCCATCACAATGGATACAATCAGAAAGAGGTACTGCATCTGTTCAAGAAATGCCACCTTATCTCTTGATACTTGACCAATAAGCGTGACGGCACCATCCATCTCTTTGAGCAGTGCAATATTATTGTTGTTTAGAAAAGCCTCCTCCTCTTCAAAGAAGCCCTCTACAAAACCCGTCTCAAATGTTGTGATAAATTGCGCCCACAACTCTGAAATTTTCAGCAGCTGTGCTCTAATCTCTGGTGTCTCTGCCTCTGGAAGCCCTAGCGCCGGATCTCCATCAATCAATCCGATTAGTGTCCTATCAAAAAGGTCGATCGTCGCTTTCAGCTTATCTTCCTTCACTTTTAGTGCTGCCTCATCTTCACCAGCATCACTGTAGTAGACATAAAACTCTTTAATCATCTTCTGCGTGAGCATCCTCTGCTTACCCGCTTTATTGATGATAGCCGTATCGTGTTCCTGCTTTGAGACGGTGACAAGTGTCGAGACAACCATGGCCGATGAGACAAGTACAAACATAACTATACAGGCAACTATTTTGGCTTTGATACTGTGCATAAGATCGTCCTCACGCACCTCATTGAAGTGTTGCTTCTTTCAACAAGGCACGCAGCTAATAATATTATTTTTGATATGCTGCTTGGATTAATGAACAGCTACAAACCTTTAAATTTTCTCTTCACAACAGTCTGCCCTTCAGCTGAGAGTGCCCAATCAATAAATGCCTTAGCCTCACCACTAGGTGCTCCTTTAGTGACGATATTTAGCGGACGGGTGATAGGATAATTGGCATTGGCTGAGCTGGCCTCTTCGCCACCTGGTTTTACTGTTTTAACTTTGCTGTTGCTGGTAATAAAGGCAAAGCTAATTTGGCCAATAGCCCCCTTCTGTTTGGTGACTAATTTGATGATTTTTGCATCAGGTTTCACCGCCTTTCCCTTGTAAGCTCCACCTTGCAGAACCACTTTTTTAAAGACTTTATTAGTGGCTGAATTGGCGCCAGTGATAAAAACCTTAATGGGTAGATCAGCACCCCCCACATCTCTCCAGTTGGTAACTTTACCGGTAAAAATATCACTCAGTTGAGATAAAGAGAGGCTGTCAATAGAGTTAGAGGGGTGCACAATGACGGCAATCGCATCTCTGCCCACCGTAGTAGCAACCACACCTTTTTCTAAAGCCCCCGGTTTAACATCACGTGCAACACCACCGATATCACACTTACCTGCTACGACGCACTTCTCACCCCCACCACTCTCTGTTTTTGTATAGATTTTGAAGCTGGATGCGCTATAGGTCTCTTTAGCATCCGTAATAAACTTACCTATCGTAGAAGAGCCTTCATATTTCAAAGTGCCTGCAAATACACCACTGCACACCACTGTCAGTGCAACAACTGCTATGATTCTTTTCATTGTTATCCCCAAAAAAAAACAATATTGCTACTAGATTCCTTCCGTTAAGAGACTTAACTTGTACCAGCTTGCGGAAGGTCTGCTAGATGCACGTATAATCTACATATCGACTCTTCTAGAGATAAATTTAGTATTTTTCTTCGGTCAGCATTAGATACACCTATTTTTTTTATGGATAAAGCTATTTCCGCTCTTTCCTTAGGTTGTTATCAGCCAACATCAAATCTATTGTAGAATCCATTTCTTTGAGGAGCATCGAATGCAGATCTACATCAACGGTGAAGAGAGAACAGTTGCCGAACAGAGCAGCATGGCCGCTCTAATTGAACAGTTAGCGCTAACCGGTAAACGTATTGCAGTTGAGGTGAATGAGGAGCTAGTACCACATAGCACCTTTGAGCAGCACCTGATCCAAGCCAATGACCGAATCGAGATTATCAACGCCGTCGGCGGCGGCTAATAGAGGGCGACCTTTGCACAACGATACACATCGTGCGGAGACCCTAAAGAATTCTAAGCTTAAGAGCACACCTACTATGTCAAATACAAATTCAGATAGCTTTACTATCGCAGGTCAAACCTTTACCTCTCGCCTACTGGTTGGCACGGGTAAGTACAAAGATTTCAATGAGAGCCAAGCCGCCATTGAGGCAAGTGGTGCAGAGATCGTGACCGTTGCGGTGCGCCGCACCAATATTGGCCAGGATAAGAACGAGCCTAATATTCTCGATATTTTGCCACCTGAGAAGTACACCATCCTGCCTAATACCGCTGGTTGTTTTGACGCCAAAAGTGCTGTGCGTACTTGTCGTCTGGCGCGTGAACTACTGGGCGGTCACAATCTAGTCAAGCTGGAGGTGCTGGGCGACCAGAAGACGCTATTCCCTGATATGCGTGCCACACTAGAGGCGACTGAAGAGCTGATTAAAGATGGCTTTGATATCATGGTCTACACCAACGATGACCCTATTCTTGCTAAACAGTTAGAAGAGATGGGGTGTGTTGCAGTGATGCCGCTGGCTGCACCAATCGGCTCTGGCCTCGGCATCCGTAATCGCCTCAACATCCGCACCATCATTGAGAACGCCAATGTACCAATCCTAGTCGATGCCGGTGTTGGCACCGCCTCTGATGCTGCCGTAGCAATGGAGTTAGGTTGTGATGGTGTATTGATGAATACCGCTATTGCCGCTGCACAAAACCCTATTTTGATGGCATCTGCCATGCGCAAAGGGATTGAAGCAGGTCGTGAAGCTTTCCTGGCAGGCCGCATGCCAGCCAAGCGTTTCGCCTCCGCCTCATCACCTATCGACGGGCTGTTCTTCTAAAAAACCATGAAGGGTGGGCACCACTTTTGTGCCCACCTCTCACCCTACCCCACTTTGACAACCTAACGCCCCATGTCTGAACAGCAGCCACCACACCGTCCAATCCGCAGTTTTGTCCTACGTGAAGGACGCATGACTGAGGGACAACAACGCGCCTTTGATAGACATTGGTCACGTTTTGGCATCAGCCAGCCTGAAGGAAAGCTTGATCTGCCAATGCTCTTCGGTAATGACAACCCCGTCATTTTGGAGATCGGTTTTGGCAATGGTGATTCGCTGTTTCAAATGGCACAAAACAGACCCGGCTATAACTACCTAGGTATTGAGGTACACCGCCCAGGCGTAGGACATCTGATGTTACGTTTAGCCGAAGGCAATCTAGCCAATGTGCGGGTGATACGGCACGATGCTATGGAGATTTTACGCCACCATCTGGCAGACAACTCACTAACAGGTTTACAGCTCTTTTTCCCTGACCCTTGGCATAAAAAGAGGCACCATAAACGGCGGATTGTGCGGCCAGAGCTTATCGAGATGTTGCGTGGCTGCCTGAGAGAGGGCGGATTTCTGCACATGGCAACCGATTGGGAACACTATGCTAAGCAGATGATGGCTGACCTAAGCGATGCAGAAGGTTTCAAGAACAGCACCGGTACCGGCAATTTTTCTCCTCGCCCAGATACGCGCCCAATCACCAAGTTTGAGCGGCGGGGTGAGCGGTTAGGTCATGGTGTTTGGGATCTCATCTTCATTCGACAGTAGCCCATTGACTCGCCTCACTCTACATCAATTCCAAATAGATCTACTGCAACCCTTTGATCTGCAAATTGAAGCGGGAGAGTGTTTTACACTAAGTGGCCCATCAGGTTGTGGCAAGAGCATGCTCTTTCGTGCCATTGCTGATCTCGACCCACATCGAGGTGAAATGCGCCTGGACAACCAGCTCTCTACCGAGATAGAGCCACCACTCTGGCGGCAACAGGTGGGGTTGCTTCCCGCTGAGAGTGGCTGGTGGGCTGATGAGGTGGGCGACCACTTCAATCATGCTGATCATTCACTTTTAGCCTCGCTCAATTTTGATACCGATGTACTCACCTGGCCCGTAGAGCGCCTCTCCAGCGGTGAGCGACAACGCTTGGCACTCGCTCGTCTACTAGAGAAGCACCCCAAGATACTGCTGTTAGATGAACCAACCGCTAACCTGGACGGTGAAAATAGCCTACGAGTAGAGCAACTCATCACCACCTACCAAGCCCAACATAACAGTGCCGTTATCTGGATTAGCCACGCCCCTGAACAACAGCAGCGCATCAGTAACCGACATATCGAAATCAACAATGGTAGGGTGAAATGGCGTTAATCTCACTCACTCCATTCACACTGGCACTGGCGGCGGGGCTCGTGTTACTGCTAGGGTTGCTCTCCCTCAGACTTCAGTTAGGGCTGGAGCGCCGCCTGCTGATTGCTGCTGTGCGAAGTGTTATACAGCTCACCCTTCTTGGCTTAGTGCTAAAAATACTCTTTGAACAATTCTCTCTGTGGAGTGTACTGGCCCTCACTATTTTTATGCTCAGTGTGGCCGGTTATGAGGTGATGGCACGGCAGAAATACCGTTTTCGCGGGTTCTGGGGGATCGGTGTGGGCACCCTGTCGATGTTTATCTCCTCCTTCAGTATTACCCTGATCACCGTCCACCTCATCATCCAGGTCGATCCTTGGTACACACCGCAGTATCTCATCCCCCTACTCGGCATGCTGCTCGGCAACACCATGTCGGGCATCGCTATCAGCTTAGATAATCTCACCCACAACGCATGGCAACAACGCCGCGCCATTGAGGCTCGTCTAATGCTTGGCCATGATTGGAATCAGGCCATTAACGAGATTCGACGGGATGCGCTACGCGCCGGCCTCATCCCTATCATCAACGCGATGGCTGCTGCAGGTGTTGTCAGCCTACCCGGCATGATGACCGGGCAAATTTTAGCCGGTGCACCACCCTTTGAGGCGGCTAAGTATCAGATATTGATTCTACTATTGATCGCAGCTGGAACCGGCTTTGGCGCTGTCACAGCAACAATGATGGGGTCTAAGCGACTCTTTGATAAACGTCAACGATTGCGCCTTGAACGCCTAATAAAAAGTAGGGGTTAGCACTCAAGAGAACTTCACCACTGGCCGCTACCCTTGATATGGATGCAATCTTGGAGAAGCGCGATGAGAACCGAGCAACCCATTAAAAAAGAGTCGATCACACTCTGGCTGACCGAGTGGGTAGAGAACCAGCAAGGAACTGGGCTGATCCTCTTCTATTGGTTCTTCATTATGACATTCCTCAGCACGCTGGTACTGCTCTGCCTCGGTATTGCACATAACAATGCATGGCTCTTTTTCTCTGGCGTGCTCTCTCTACGCCTCTTTGTCTATCTGTTTAAGATTGGTCAAAGTTTTTTGAGGCGAATCGACCCTGAATAGAGGCGATAGAGTAAAAGGCTCGCTCTCATCTATCCAATCACTTTAGAGCAGACCACTTCTCAACATAATTCACCATATTTTACACCTTAAACACCTATTTTAGGTAACTAAGGACTAAAATTTACAGATCGGCATACAGCATGCTCCACTCTATCACTCTTATTTCCACCTCTCATATAGAGCATGAAATAGGGCACAAGGTTAGGTAATGGCAGATAACAAAACGGCTCATTCATGTCCACAGTTATTACAGTTCGGTACACGCCAATCCCAATATCTGAGCGCACTTCTATTAACCATCTTCATTATTTTTATAATATTCATCGCATCACTGGCTCTGAATAGGCACAAAGAGACACTTCTACTCAATGTAGAGAGTTCACTACAAACAATTCTGCACACCACGGTAGAGGGGCTTGATATCTGGGCGCAGAGTAAAAAATTAATCCTGGCTCAGGTGGGACATGATGAGGAGTTAGTTAGGCTAACCAAAGCGCTGCTCAAAGTAGATGCCAATCAAGAGTCACTGATCGCCTCCCCACTGCAGGCTGAAATACGCCTCTTTTTTCAGCAGCAGCAATATTTAGTGGGGGATATTGGCTTTTTCATTATCAACCCAGAGTTGATCAGCATCAGCTCTAAACGTGATAGCAACATTGGCACACTCAACCTAATCGCTAAACAGCGGCCCGATCATCTGCAGCGTGTCCTATTAGGGGAGGCGGTATTTATCCCACCCATTCGTTCTGATATTAATATTCCAGGCAGCACAACCACAGGTAAACCACCCACCATGTTCATCGCTGCCCCTATTGTTGATAAGAGCGGCAAGACCATTGCAGTAGTCACTCAACGATTACTACCTAAGAAGGAGTTCTCACGACTGACTCAACTTGGGCGTATTGGCCAAACAGGTGAAACCTACGCCTTTGATGATTATGGGCTGCTGGTCTCTGTCAGCCGATTTGATGATCAACTGTATAAAATCGGCCTGATTAAGGAGCAACAAGAGAGTACGCTCAACATCCAAATCCGTGACCCAGGCATCAATCTTCTTAGTGGCGACCCTCCCCTGCTACCACGCCATAAAC
>Ga0256834_1000651_pt1 | contig 24719 bp, 9 predicted proteins | sample 4281140metaG_FD_190536 | JGI IMG/M metagenome (GOLD analysis project Ga0256834, IMG submission 190536) | Hydrothermal vent microbial communities from East Pacific Rise, Pacific Ocean - 4281-140 | ecosystem: Environmental > Aquatic > Marine > Hydrothermal vents | place: Pacific Ocean: East Pacific...
CAACGGCCACCTCGCCATCGACATTGACAGCGCCCTGTGGCTCACTGACCTGAGTATTGGACTTTTCGTCAAACATACCTTCGGCCGCTGGAGAACCTACCTCGCAGCAGGTCCGGCCATCATCTTTGGTGAATATTCCGAAGATACTGAAGAAGACGATTCCCAAACCGCTACCAATGAGAAGTCCAGTAATAGTGAGTCCGCATTCGGCGTTGGTGCATATGTGCGCGGCGGGTTTGATTTCCTTATGAGCAACAACGCTTACATAGGAGTTTGTGTCCGTGGTCTCCAGACTAATATTGAATTCGACGATGCTCCGGATGCTTCTTCAGGTTTGAGCGGCGTCCAGGGATTCGTCACCTTTTCAAGGCATTTTTAGGAGCCTGTCCGACAATAAGGATCGAAGCAAAATCCCAGAAGTTTGAGAACAGATTTTAGCTCGTTTGAAGGAGATATTTTTCTGAGGATAACTTTTAACTATTGATGAGTTGAAATTTGCTCGTTTTTCTCAAGCAATATATTCTTCTGGTAACGCCGGGATATCTCTGCATGATCGGGATGGCAACGTATTTCATCCGTATTCAGCCAGACACGGGCCTCATTCGGCATCTCAAGTTTATTCGTTTTCATCTTGTACTTTTGCAATAGATAAACAGAGCGCTCGAAAAGGTTACCGACGGTAGAACATTCACGCGACTGAATGGATATACACCTTTCTACCACTTGGTCGAAACCATGACCATGGGCAAGCATCCATGGTTGATTCAACTTCTTGAAAAGCTCCCATAGCTCTGGGTTTCCTGCCAAGAACTTGCTTTTGCTATATAAATAAGCAAAAGGCAGACTCCTTTCAGCTATCATCAGGTTATCTTCCGTCACAAAATGATTCGGGCATATTTTCCCGGCATGGGTGTCTGCATTCATCGCCAGACGGCCGCACGAGAGCAATACGACGAGCACCCAGAATCTCGCAGTGAAAATCCTACCTTTGCGAGCAACAATAAAATAATCTATATCCGACTGGTCGGTGCCCCGCCCATGGGACAGGCTACCCGTTAAAAAGACAGCTTCAACACCAGGGAGTCGGGCAATAATTCTGGACCAGAACTCTGCCCGGTGCAGGTAAAGGTGTTTTGACTTTTTGCCAGACAAATATCTTCTCGATTCAGTCATGTTTATCCGTCACAAACAACTTTGTCCAAGTCACGCATTTAGCTGCCCCGCAATTTGTTGCACAAACTGATCGACCTCATTTCTCTTGTGAAGGACATACACCTGTTTTGTTCGAATAAATCGATCCAGATTTCGCAGGGTTTTCCCTCTATGAAGTATTGGGTAAAGTAGTGCCCACTTTAATGCAAAGAGACTGAAATCCGCGTCACAGCCCGAGGCGACATCGGCTCTGGCCCTGTCTTCCAGCCTACTGCGTCGCCAGAGTTGCTGGAGTCTTGTCATCAATGGAACATCAAGAAAAACAATAGCATCAGCATGGGAAAATCTCAGTATTTGTGTCGGCAGATGCTCACCATCAACAATCCAAGCTGGTCGACTCACCATTTCTGCAACAATTTTTTTCTGATCAGATAATGTGATAATCCTCCATCCGGGCTTAAACAAGTAAGCATCGAGATGGAAGACCTGGATACCGAGTAATTGACCAAGGCGGCTCGCAAGGTGGGTTTTACCGGCCCCGCCTGGGCCGACGATTGCAATCTTCTTCACGACGATCTCCTTGGGGGCAGCTGTAACCGCATTCAGGAGAAGTTTTGTTTCATGACTCCTTTTTCTCGCTTCTACATCATGGAAAAGTCGGTGTCCAGAATTTTCTCACCTTTTCAAAGCATTTCAAGACGATGAATTTTTTAAAATTGTTGAAAATCAACGGGCAATTTGTTACACAGACAACAGGAAAGATTGATATCCAAAACTCACACGAGAATAACATCAACTGATGCTGCCACCCAAACAACATAAAGCCTACTGCGATTTCTACGATGCTGTTCGCAACGAAGAGCAGCTCGATGCCCGCACCACGGCAATGATCGGACTGGCTGCGGCAATAGCCCGGGAGTGCCAGCCATGAATCGTGCACTACCTTGGCGTGGCCAGGGCACAGAATATCTCGGACGAAGAAATCGGCGCCATCCAGGGAATTGTTATGGCGGTTTCCGCCGGCAAGATCAATACCCTGATGCGCGAATTCACCCCCTCCCAAGACTGAAACTCTCATCTAGACAACTTTGTGTGAAGAACCAGGAGGTGGTGCATGTCTGATCGCCGCGCACTATTGTGTACTCTGCCATCTATTGATCGGCTCTTAAGCACACCTTTGCTCGCCGAACTCGAGCAGACACAGCCCCATATTCTGATCCGTGAAGCTGCCCAGAATACGGTTGAAGATCTGCGCCGCCAGATTCTCGATGACCAGGAAACTCTTCCTGATCTTGACCTGAATAGGCTTGCCACCCTGATCGCATCCCAGGTCGCACAAATGGCCAAACCATCATTACGTAAGATCATCAATGTTACCGGCACTTTGCTGCACACCAACCTTGGCCGAGCGCCGCTCTGCAGCGATGCGTTGCAGGCGATTAATGATATCGCACTGGGCTATTCGAACCTTGAGTATGATCTTGATGAGGGCAAACGAGGTAAACGCTTCACTCATGTTGAGGAATTGATCTGCAAACTGACTGGTGGCGAAGCAGCCACTGTGGTCAACAACAACGCCGGAGCCGTTATGCTCTGTCTGGCGGCCCTGGCCGGTGGCCGCAGCGCCCTTGTCTCCCGTGGTGAGTTGATCGAAATCGGCGGCTCCTTCCGCATTCCCGACATCATGGCTGCAAGTGGTGTCAAGCTGGTCGAAGTCGGCACTACCAATAAGACACACCTCAAGGATTATGCAAATGCTATTGATGACAAGACGGCGCTGATCCTCAAAGTTCATACCAGTAACTACCGTATCCTCGGCTTCACAAAAGCAGTTAGCGGTGAAGAACTGGCCGAGTTGGCCCATCAACAGGACATACCGGTTCTCGAAGATCTCGGCAGCGGCCTTTTGATCGATTTGACTCCTTACGGCCTGCCACGCGAGCCGACGGTGCGAGAAACCTTAAAGACCGGTATTGATCTGGTTACTTTCAGCGGTGACAAGCTGCTTGGTGGCCCCCAGGCCGGGGTCATCGTCGGTAATCGAGAGGTTATCGACAAAGTACGCAAACATCCCATAGCCCGTGCCCTGCGTATCGACAAACTGACCCTGGCAGCACTGGAAGCGACGCTCAGGCTTTATCTTGATCCGCAAAAGGCCCTGGAACAGGTCCCTACCTTAAAGATGCTTTCTCTGACGGTTGCTGCACTACAGCAGCGCTGCGAAGATCTTCTGCCCCGATTGACAGAATCGATCGGTGATGCAGCCTGCTGCAGCATCATTGCAGCAACCGCCACCGTCGGTGGCGGCGCTTTGCCGCTGGCGGAACTGCCGGGACGAGTCATTGCCCTGGTGCCGAAAGATATCTCGCTGAACGAGTTGACGACCCGGTTGCGCAGTTGTCAACCGGCAGTTGTCGGCCGTATCCAGGATGATCAGTTTCTGATCGATCCACGTACTCTCAATGCCGAGGACGAAACGTTCTTGCTGCAAGCGTTGCAGCAGGTTTTCATGCAGGAACAAAAGTTATGAGCGACTCTACCCGCTACCATATCATCGGTACAGCCGGACACGTCGACCACGGCAAAACAGTCCTGATTAACAAACTCACCGGCATCAATACCGACCGTCTTAAAGAGGAGCAGGAGCGTGGCATTTCCATCGAGCTCGGCTTCGCCCCTTTTAAACTCTCTGACGGCAGCATGGTCGGCGTAGTCGACGTCCCCGGCCACGAAAAGTTCATCCACAACATGCTCGCCGGTATCGGTGGTATCGATCTGGTTCTGCTGGTAGTCGATGTCAACGAAGGAGTCATGCAGCAAACTCGCGAACATCTGCAGATTCTGCAACTGCTGCAGATTCCGCGCGGCATCCTGGTCCTCACCAAGTGCGATTTGGCAGAAGAAGACTGGATCGATATCGTCGAGGAAGAAGTTTGCGAAACACTCGCCGGCACCTTCCTGGACGGTGCTCCTTGCTGTCGGGTTTCAGCACTTCAGGGCGAGGGCCTCAAGGAACTTCAAGAAACGATCCAGAAGATCCTTAAAGAACTACCACCGCGCGACGAGGATGGGCCCACCCGCCTGCCGATCGACCGCCACTTCACCATCAGTGGCTTTGGCACCGTGATTACCGGCACACTCCTCTCCGGCCGCATTAAAGTCGGTGATAGCGTCGAAGTCATGCCACCGGGAAAAACAGTCCGGGTGCGCGAGATACAGGTACATGGAGAGAAAGCAGAGATTGCCAGAGCCGGGCAGCGGGTTGCCCTCAATCTGGCCGGTTTGGAACGCAGCGAGCTCACCAGGGGAGCCGTTGTTGCCACCCCCGGTTTTTTCACCATGACCGAGCGTTTCGATGCCCGCCTCAACCTGTTGCCGGAGGCGGCAAGATCGCTTAAATTCCGCGACCCAATCCACCTGCATATGGGGACCGCCAAGGTTACCGCCCGGGTGGCCCTGCTTGATCGTGATGAAATGCAACCGGGAGAGAGTGTCCTGGCGCAAATTCATCTTGACAGCCCGCTGGTCGCCCACCGTCAGGATCGCTTTATCGTGCGTTCCTATTCACCGATGACCACTATCGGCGGCGGTCAGATTATCGACCCGGTCCCGGTCAAACACAAACGCTTCAGAAACGAGGTTATGCAGGCTCTCGCCGAGCTGGAATCAGGCGAAGGCTCCTTCATCGTCCAGAAGCTTGCCGAACTCGGTTGCGTCAAATTAAAAGAACTGGAGAAGGCTTCGGGATTAGGCCGCGATCGAATTACTGCGTTGCTGGAAAAGCTTACAGCTGCCGATCAGGTCTGTCGGATCGGTGACCAATGGGTTACGATTGAAACTGCACGCGCCTGGCAACGCGTCCTGGTGGAAGCAGTGGAAAACTACCATCGGGACAATGCCCTGCTACCGGGGATTCGCCATGCAACTCTCAAAGCAACCTTGCCAGGTAAAGTTGCACCCAAGGCTTTCGAACAACTCCTCGGTGACCTCATCAAGGACGGGCAACTGGCACAGCAGGGTGAATGGGTCGCGCAACCCGATTTTACCCCCAGGCCAACCGAGGAGCAGAAACAGTTACTGCAAAAGCTGGAGAAAGTTTATCTCGATGCCGGGTTCGCAGCGAAAGGCCGGGTAGACATGCTGGTCCTGGCCAGCATCCCGGACGCACAGGTCGAGCCCCTGCTCGCTTTCCTCTTTGCCAATGGCATACTGGTGCGACTCAATGATGACTCATTCATCCACCAGGAGACCTATAAACAGGCTATAGCGACCCTCAAAACCCACTTTGCCAACAAAGAAACCTTGACGCTGGCAGAATTCCGTGACTTGATCGGCAGCGCCCGCAAACAGACTCAGGCGATCCTGGAGCTGTTCGATAGCCTCAAGTACACTATGCGAAAAGGCGATGAGCGAGTAGCCTGGCAATTACCAGAATAAAGGAACGAGGGACGCGGGACGCGAAAAGCCTTTCTCCTACCTCGTACCTATGGAGTGCAACGACATGAAGTTAACCCATCTATCTAAAACCAGCGGTTGAGCCGCCAAGATGGCCCCCGGGCCATTGGCGCAGGTGCTGCGTCAGCTACCAACTGTTGAGGATAAAAATTTCCTGACTGCTGCGATTCCCTTCGCCGACGCCGGGGTCTATCAAATCTCAGAGGATTGTGCTCTGGTGCAGTCGGTCGATTTCTTCACGCCGATCGTCGATGACCCACGTACTTTTGGACGGATTGCTGCAGCCAACGCCCTCTCCGACATTTATGCCATGGGCGGCAAGCCGCTGACAGTCATGAATCTGGTCGGTTTCCCTACCTGCCTGGAACACGATATTCTCGTTGAGATTCTTAAGGGCGGAGCTGAAAAAGTTCACGAAGCCGGTGCGGTGGTTGTCGGCGGACATACGGTAGAAGATGACGAACCGAAATACGGTCTTGCCGTTACCGGTCTGGTCGATCCTGAAAAACTGGTCACTACTGCGGGTGCACAGCCTGGCGATGCCCTGGTTTTGACCAAACCACTCGGCAGCGGCATCCTGGCGACGGCATTAAAGGGAGAAGTCATCAAGGAAGAGCAGATGGCCGAAGCCATCCGCGACATGGAAACTCTGAACCGGTCCGCTTCGGAAGTCATGCTCAAGGTTGGCATCAACGCCTGCACCGACATCACCGGTTTTGGTCTACTCGGTCACGCCCTGGAACTGGCCGAAGCCAGTCAGGTCGGTCTTGATCTTGATGCTGCAGCCCTACACGTTTACCCACAGGTCATGGATCTTGCCGAAATCGGCCTGGTACCGGTTGGCAGTTACCGCAACCGCGAGCACTATATGCCTAAAGTGGTCAATCGCGAGCAAGTTGCTGTCGAAATCGTTGATATTCTTGCGGATCCGCAGACTTCTGGTGGATTGCTGATTTCAGTGTTAGCTGACAAATTGTCACAACTCACCTCAGAATTAGAATCAGCCGGTTGCAACGCATTTAACATCGGCCGGATTGTTGCTGACCACCCTTGCCAGATGTTTATCAGGTAAAAAACGTAACTGGAGCCTGTCCGATGCGAGCGAAGACGAGAACCTCTCAAAGGTCCCCGGTCAATTTCTGCAAAACAAACAATTTAGGATTCAAATCCTTGACGCAGGCAACAATCTCTTTCAGCCCCCCCTCATCAACACTGGTCTCTTCGTCTTTACCCTGAAACCAGTCATAACCTTTAGGCAATTCAGAATAAGTACCGTCACGCAACAGGACAACATCAACTACCTCATTGACCCGACCGGTCGCTTCCCACGGGTCTCGGTAATCGTACTGTCGAGCAACAATGTGCAGTAACAAGCCATTCGGGAAAGCCCCCTTGACCTCAAAGGAGAAATCTCGAGGAGCCCCGTAGTTATCAGAACGACCACCACGCGACATCACCCGTGCCCCAGCTACTTCCAGTATCTCCTTGACCGACTCTTCGGTCATTGGTTTTGGTTGATCCGTCATCATATTTTTCAATCCTCTGATAGACTTGTTAATTGCCGAGACAACTTTTGCCACTGTAGGGGCGAAGCAGGTGAAGCTTGCTTAGCCCCTACAAAAAACTGCATACAAACAATTATCAATCTGTTAACGGGGCTCCTGTTTTCCGCGTACCTCGTCCCGCGTCCCTGATTTTCAAACCTCACCCAATCTCAACTCAACACCCCACTCCACCGGTTTCTGCCCATCCGGCGTAAGCACCCAGAGAGTCGGCAGATCCATCTCCTCCGGTGCAGGGCCATAACCATCAGTCAGGTAAATAATCGCCGCCGGTAGCGGCTGCATCTCCCGAGCATATTCAAAAACTGGCCGCAGATCTGTGAAACCGCCACCGTGAAAGACTTCCACTACAGCCTGGCTGCTGCGAAACTGGTCGATACGGCGAATCCGGCTATGTGCATAAAGTACTGTTATCAGGCTATCGCGGCCACGGCAGAGCTGCAGTAATTCGCGAGCGAAAGATTCGCGCAACGGACCTTCATCAGTCGATTCGCTGACATCGATCGCAACCAGCAGGTTGAGTTGACGACGCTTACGGGTACCCGGGGTGTTGTGCTGAAAACGGCGATGCTGACGTTGCCAGGTGCTTTGCCGACCGATTCGGCCGGCGGTACCGATAAACTGACTCAGAACCTGCCGCCAGGGGATGATTGGCGGTGCCAACCAGCCCTGAACCACCTCACTGACATCCTGCGGCACCTCGCCGTGTGCTTTGCGATGCGCTTCACGCACCAGGTCGCGCACAGCCTGTTCGGCAAGACACTCAGGGGTGCTGTCGGCTTCGCTCCAGATCTGATGGTCGTCAATAGCCCGGTAACTTGGAGGGATGGAAACTGACTGTTCATCGAGAAGTTCTTCAGCGCCCCCTCCATGTTGACCACCAGCATCACAATCAGCATTACCGATCCCTTGCCCTTCAAGATTGCCAGTATCGAAAGCCGGGGCCAGAAGTCGCGCGTATTCTTCAGCAGCAAGCCCCTCCTCCAATTGATATTTTGCAGGGAACGGCGCTTGTTCTGGCATATTCTCAATAAAAGGATTGATCGCCAGGTCGGTGGCCATATCCCAGGTCAGGCGGTGCTGACCACTGCCACGCAGAGGATGGAGATGCAACAAGTGCTTGATAACATGTTCGAGCAAGGCCTGCTGCTCATCAGTAGGATATGCCGAGAAACGGTCAGGGTCGACCGAGAGTATCGGCGTACCATTGGCCACTGTCACGCCAATAGCATATTGTCCTGCCGCGACCCGCCGCCGGAAGCCAAGCAGCAGATGTCCATAAAAAGGCTTGCTCTTCAGCAGCCGCACCACAGCATTTTCGAGAGCCCGCTGTGGATCGACTGACGAGGTTTCTTTTGCCGGGAATTTGAGAAGTTCAGCGTTCAAAGCTATTAACCGCAGATACAGGCAGCATCTTCTATCCAGTCTCTGTTACAAAAGGTTTTCCGCGTACCTGCCTTTAAGACGCTTCCCGACTGATTATCTCAATCGCTTCGAGAATGACATCATCGTAATCATCCTTACAAAGCACTGCGGCAACAACGGGGATCTTCACCAGCGCCTTGACCAGACCAAAGCGCAGATCACGCGGCAGTGAGCCAATATAGGCAATCAGGTTCCGTTCCTGTTCCAAGGTCATAGATGAGTCGACTTCGAGAGTAGTCACAATGTCGTTGAGAGTCACCGCCTGCAGGTCATCGCGCTGGTTATTCACCTGGCTGGCGACGGCCTCCCAGCCATCGAGAACTTGGCGGGCTGTCACCGGACGCTCTTTCTGTTCGCGGGTCCAACGCAGAAAACTGACCGCAGCCTCCTGACCAACAATCCCCGCATAAATCTCCATTTCCAGATCGACAGGGAAACGGCAGGAACGGCGCAGGGTGCTGACCATCTCCCAGGCCCGTTCCGTCGGTTCCATTTGCATATCCAATGGAGCTCCCGGCTTTGCCAGCAGGTTCGGGTAGGCGGAGAGAAACTGCTGGACCGTCTCGTCGAACTCCTGCTCTTTGGCATAACGAGCCCAGCAGTTATAATCGGTCTCGACGTAAATCATCACCATACGGTCGATCAATGCCCGGTCGAGAGTTGCTACTTGATAGCTGCCGTCCGGCGGGTTGATGGAGACCACCACTTTATGTTTCGGGTGCAGTCTGTGCGTATGCAAGCACCGCGGTATTCCTTCAACCGGCGGCTCAACAAACTGAAAGATCGCCTGCAGCGTGTCCTCCTGCTGGGCGCGATTAAGTTCGTCGCAATGAATGATGGTTTCCTGCGCGTCATCAGCCGGCCACCAGGAAGGCTGCGACCAGTGCATGATCTTATCTTCACGGTAGGGAATACCGACAAGATCGCCGACTTCCATCTGGCCGAGGCGCAAAGCCACGTACTGCCATCCAATTTCATTGCAGGCTTGTATAACCCCGGCGCTTTTGCCGACGCCGCGATGGCCAACAATACAGGGGGTCAGATCGGTTTTGGTAAGGATCTCGGCCAAAACCTGTTTCATCTGGGAGATGTTCATTTTAACCTCGGCTGGGATTGATAGCTGAGTCAGTGAATCTGTTACTGGCACAGAAATGCAATTATCACTTATTTAGTTGCCTATGGCCACCATACAGCAATCCGCAATTAAAAGTCCATGTCCGTACTGATCATTATGAGGACAACAGGTCAATTAGCAGGCTCAGGGTGAAAATGCTGCGTACTTCACCGCCATGATCCGCAGGTAATCATTCAACCAGGAACGTGGTGCCTCAATATCAAGAGGCAATTTGTCAAGCCTGGAGAGTGCATGCAGGCTCTTTTCAATTACTCTTTCCAGCAATTCTGCGCTGCTCTTGTCCATCAGGTCGATCTGGAGTAACTGCTCCTTGAGGCTTCTGAGTGAATGGCTACTATAGTTGTTGTCGTGACGCCCGCCATGGTAGCGACGACCGCCACCATGGTGGTTACTCCGACCTTGGTCATAACCGGTGCCGCCGGATGGAGGCAACAGCAACATTTCATCTACCCACGCCATCACATCCTGCAGGCGTTGCGCAGAGGATTTCTCGACCATAAAAGCATAGGGATAAACAGCATGGGTCATCGGTATGCTGTCGACAACAAGCTGTACCTCGGTCTCTTTGTCATAAGTACCAGCACGATCTTCTGTCTGCACAAAATATCTGTAACTGGCCTGGTTCCACCCTTCGCCGGCAAGGTTATATGCAAGGGTCTCACGGTTGTGATTAAACAGCGGTTGGTAGCTAAGACCTGGCAACAAATGTTCGATGGCCAGAAGATCAAGACCGTTTGCGGACCATTCGACCATGGTCTGCAGCAATTCGGTCGTGGCAACAGCAGGAGCCGTCGACTCAGGCAATAGAAAAGCGAGGGCGTTTTGTACCAGGCGTAAATAAACCGAACGGTCTTCCACGGCAGCTGAAGCCAACAGATCAAAAGCCAGAAAAACGCTGCGTCCAGCACCATATTGATGCAGAACAATACCTGGGATATCACTGTATAACATGCTCTGCCTACCGTTCAGCGCAGTAACCTGACAATAGCCAAGCATAGCGCCAACAGACCAGCGGGTATCATGGGCCAGCTTCAAAGACGTAATTAAGGGCCTGGCGCTGCCATCCTGACCTGATTGCAGCACCACATCCAGCTCGTAATTGTCTTGCATAACACCGAACCTGAAAGCGATATTCAGCTCGACATTTTCGCGGTTGCCACGCAAGCTCAAGTCTCCATAAATATTGCCAAGACTCTGATTGACATCGCTCATATCCTGGCCGTTGACAGAGAGCCATTCCTCATCAATAATCTGCCTTTGTCCCTCATGGCGACGCAACAGGCTTATCTTTATCTGATCACCAGGTTGGCAATCGAGAGGCAAGCGTAGAGTCATACTCCTGAGCGGCTGCCGTCTGCTCATCGTCGGAATCACAGCAGCCAGCTCACCACCAGCAAGTTCAGTTTTCAAAATGGTGCCAAGCAGTCCGACTTCTCCGCTTGCAGCAACAGGACTGTCATAGAGTTGCAGGCTGAGCTGACTATGCCTGCGAGAAAGCTTGCCTTTGTATTTGACACCCAGCAGAGCCTGTAACTCAGGATCACCATCATGCTTGCCAGGAGCGTAGAAAAGACCCATACCACGGCGGATAGCCTCAGTAAACTCAGGGACAAAACTGCCGCCACCGGGCAGTTTTGTATCGAGAATCATGGTCAGGTTAAAAATTCCGGAACGAAAAGCTCGTAAGTACTCATCCTGATTATCAGCAATCTGATAATAAGCATCCTGACCAGCAAAGCTTGCAACGACAAAATCAATCAGATCCTGGCGAGTATTGGCGGTCTCATTAGTTCTGCTGTTTTTTCGACGGCCACAGCCTCTATCATTATTACCACCTTCGGTTTCTCTCTTGTCACCAATCCAGACCAGAACTCTGGGCAGATTCAATATCGATGACTCCACCTCCACCTCAGGCAAAGGAATCGGTGGAGTAACATTCATCTGAACTTCAAAGTAACGCGCTGCGGATTGGCTGCGATTACCCGCCTGATCAATGACCAGAAATTCAACGCTATGCATACCATTTTCTGCCGTAACAGGATTCCAGGTCATAGCAAAACGCCCGGCATCTCGGTCCACAAAGGGCAACGCCGTCCAGTCACCACCATCGAGCCGGTAGGAGACCACTTCAACCCCGGAGACATCATCGCTGGCAACTACTTCAAAGGAAACCTCCTGATGATAAATTTCATCAAGCAGCGGTGACTTGATTGCCAGCTCTGGAGCAACCCCATCAATGACCTGAAATTGCTGTTCGCTGAGCAACTGTTGCTGATCGCCACTGTCAAAGTAGAGTCTGGCCCGGTAAGTTCTGAGTTCCGCAGCCATTGTAGGAAAGACGAATTCACCTGTTGCACTGCCATGGACCGCAATATCCAGATCCTCTTCTGCGGTCGCTATAATACTCAGACTCACAGGATCGATGAGCACAACTCTGAGTTTGCCGGTGGCCGCATGATTGCCCTGATTAGCAATCGTATAGGGCAGTTTGAGATCAAAGCCGTAAATCAGGGTTTGTGGTTCAACCTCCAGACTGGCGACGACCCTGCTCTCAGCAATAATTGAGAAATCAGTCGTTGCTGACTGCAGCACGACACCATCCTCAAGCACGTCACTGACGACAGTAAAATCACCGGCGGCCGTCTGCGCGCTATTCCAGTTCGCAATAAAACGACCCGACATGTCCGGCATCAGCTGCGCAAGCGTTTGACTGTCGAAAAAGAGTTGCTGGCCGTTACTGTCGATGATCCTGGTCGTCAACAGCAGCGCCGACAATATCTGGTTGGCAGCGTTATTGTGCAGCTCGATCTCAACTAGCACCGGCTGGTTGGCGAGGTAACTGTAACGATCCGTAATAACGCTCAAGGCAACCGAGCTATCCGGGATAATGGTGAAGTTACGGCGAACTGCAGCCAGCAGAGTGTCCGAATTGTCATAAATGGCGCAATAGAGCTGGTAATCACCGGCGAAAATGTCGCCACTCTGCCAGCGATAGGCAAACGACTCTGTGCCAAAAGCGAATTGACTATCAAGCTGTGCCAGTACAGCAACCGTATTGCCGGATTGATCCTCAACCTGCACTTCGAGTCGTCCGTCAAAAACACGACCGTTATTGAGCAGCTCCAGACTGACTTCAAGCTCCTGCTGACTGCTAAAACTGGTGCCGTTGAGCAGCAGCGACAGCTGCACGCCAGCCTCACTGCTGACATGGAAATCACGACTGGCAAAGTTGTTACTTTCCACCAGTTCAGCAATCTGCTCCTGCGGATCTGCCATAATCAGCAGCGAACTTGAGCCGCTTACATCAGGAGCAATGAAAGAGAAATTCAGTCTGGTGCTGGCACCGGCAGCAAGGGAGTCGATTGTTTGCGACTGCAGGAAAACCAGCTTGTTCTGCTCCACCCAGAGGTAGATATCAACCTGCAGCTGCGCCAGATCAGTCGCTGTGGGATTACGCAGCAAGGCATTGCCAACTACCAACTCACCCGGAGCAGGCAGCTGCGGAGCAATAAAGATATCTGCGGCAGCGACAGCAACATCTGGCAGCCTGCTGGTGTCGTAGATAATGGTTATTGCCTCTGAAGTTGCACTTGAATTGCCAGCCCTATCGCTGGCTTTGGCATAAAACTGATTTTCGCCAGGAGAGAGCGTGACCTCATCGAAGCTGAAAAGACCAGGCGGCAACAGATAGTTGATCAGACTGGCATCATCATCGACATAGACAATTTCTCCCGTTGGCTGCCATTGCAGAGTGGAAACGTCAATCAGGTCAGCCACCAGCGGCTGGCTGTCTCCGGCAAGGTTAACCTGCAGCAAGGCTTCGTTGCCATCAGCCTGCCTCTGCTGGTAGATAATCGTCGAACCACCGGGAGACCAGTGCAACTTGTATTCGAGGAGCTGATTATCGGTCAGCTGTACACTGGTCTGATTGACCGCATCGTAGACGTAAATATCCTTGTTGCCGTTGGTGTAAGCAAGATAGGCCAGGTAGCGGCTGTCAGCTGACCATTCGAAACCCTGCCAGGAGGGATCAAAATCGACCTCGAAGGTTTGACCGCTGGCCAGTTCCGTAACATAGAGGATTTCATCATCGTCATCATAGTAGGCAACCCTGCTGCCATCAGCAGAAACGGCGACCGTATCGACGTCCAGACCATCGGTAATTCGCGTCAAAGTCCCCGTCGAGAAATCCTCAATCCAGACGTCATAATCACCGTCGCGACTGCTGACATAAGCCAGCAGATTGCCGTTCCTGGACGCTGATGGATCATCGTTATAGGCACCATCGTCAGCAGTCACAGCCTGAGATTTCCCGGTTTCCAGACTAAAAACCGCTATCTGGTCATCATAATTTTGATCCGCATAGGAATAAATCAACTGGCGGTCATGACCTGTCCATAGGTATTCATAGACATCCGTGGCAACCACGGTCTCATTGCCAGAAGCAAGCTCCCTGAAGATGAGACTGCTGTCGCCACTCTCATCGTTGACATAGGCAAGATAGCGACCATTGGCAGACAGGCTGGCATTGTAGCCGCTAAAAGCATAGGAGACAGACTTGACCTGCGGCGTAGCCAGCGCAACAGTTGTCGCGACCGGCAAGCCATCAGTAAATAGCTGTACCCTGGCCTGCGCTTCAGTCATCCCTTTGATCTTTACAGAGTCCTCGAAAACCGTTTTATCCAGGCCAGTAACGGTCGGGTAAAAGAGCGCTGGCGGCAGCGGGCTCAGATCATCCGGGACCACCTCACTACGGGTAATGATCAGCTCGCCAGAGACACAACTGCTGTTGCCATGTTGATCGCTCGCCTGGAGTCGGAAAATATTTTCGCCGAGAGCAAGCGCGACATCACTGAAGGTGAAGCGACCATCAGCAGCAGTCACCTGATCTACAACCGACTGATCACGCCAGAGAGTAAGTGTGGTTTGCGCTGTGGCCAGGACCTCAGCAGTTAAGTCCAGCTGCAGTTCGGTCGTATCCATATGACCGCTCACCCAACGGGGTGTTGCCAGGCCAACCACCACCTCTACAGAAAGCTGGCTTTCACTTGTCGTGGAGTCAACTGCGGTCATGGCGACAACATAGCCACTTTCAGGAACATCTGTCATGCTCCACTGATTGACCGGAGCCTGCAGGCTAGCAAGCAGAACCGGGGCGATACTATCAACCCGGTAAATCCGGTAGGCGGCCAGGTCATTTTCCTGATTGTCGGCCCAGTTCAGCGTAAACGTCGCGCAGGAATAGGTGGCAAGCAGATTTTGTGGTGCCACAGGCGCAGCCAGATCACGGTATTCAACCTGAATTATTTGTGGTTGCGGATCGCTCTGCCCAGCTTGATCCGTGGCCACGGCACGCAGAAATATTGTGCCATAGTCCCAGGCAAACGATGCAGGGTCAATCGTTGTCAGGTAGGGCTGAGTCTCGACCCTGGCCAGCTCGAACCAATCGGAGTTGCCGGTCAAAGAATATTCAAAAACAATCCCGGCAATATCTTCATCAGCACTCTCAACGATAATTTGCAGAGTTTCATCAAATTCAGTACCATTACTCGGCTGCAGAATCAGCGCATGAGGAGCGCGTGTGTCGACCGTAACGACTCTTTCCACAGAAGGAGCGCTCAGATTGCCCGCCTGGTCGACCGCAACCAGAGTGTAGCTGTGAGTGCCGTCCACCACCTGATCGTTATACTCAAGCGCATCCAATTGATACGGCAACAAAGAACCGATAACCACCCCGACTGCATTCACCAAGCGGCCATTGCGAAACAGTAGGTAGCCGGAAAGATCACTTTCCTGATTTGCATCCCAACTCAGATTCACTTTACCCTGCAGCTCCTGGGCAGCATGCAGCACAGGAGCTTGCGGCGGGCTGTTATCGAGCAGCACCTTGAGCGTATAGGCAGCCTGGTTACCGGAAACATCCTCAACTTCGAGGCGCAGGCTGTAAAGGCCATCTGGCAATCCCCAGCTATCCCACTGAGCAAGTCGATGGGCAGACTCCGCCAGCGACGAGCGCTGCAGCAACGTCCAGGCAAGCGGCGCCTCACCCATAGCGTAATAGAGACGATATTCAAGAAAATCATTTTGACTGAAGGCTGTACCGCGGATTTCAACCATACCACTCTGCCTGCTTGAATCGACAGGATGAGATAGCACTGCCAATGGTGCCGTGCGGTCAATCAAAGCGACAAAGGGATCAGATATGGTGCTGAGATTGCCCGCCTGGTCTAGCGCCTGGAGTTGATATTGATATTCTCCCTCATCAAGGTTGAGTTCGGTAAAACTGGTAGCATCGCCCCCCAGTTGACTGATCTTCCTGCCGTTACGATAAAGCTGATAACTGGCAAGATCCACAGCCGCAACGGTGGGCCACACCAGATTGACATCCCGAGCAGAGGCAACCTCACCACTCAACACAGGTTTGTCTGGAGGAGTTGTATCAATGGTCAGATTACGCAGAAATTCACTATGATTATCAGCCAGGTCAGTAACCCCCAGGCGCAAACAATAGTCGCCATCCTCCGGCAAAATCGGCACTTCGGCGATCAGGCCATTTGCCACCGCATCAGCCAACCTGACAAAGGTTGCCCATCGATAAGCCACTGCGCATCTCCCTGGAGACCATTCCAGCAAGGCCGAGGCAAAGTTGCCATCGACGGCACTCCCTGTAATCGCAAAAGGTGCAACAATAGAGGCCCCTTCCGCAGGCACGTCGATTGCGGCAAGTGGTGCACTGTTGTCAATCAGAACCTGACTGCGCGCCTCGCCCTCATGACCAGCCAGATCGACAGCATGCAGCGACAGAGTGTAAATACCGTCATCCAGACCGCTAGCAACTCCAACCGACCAGTCAAACTCTATTTCCCCATTCGACAACTCAGAACCGGAAGCCAATGTCGTCCATAGTGACGGTTCTGCGCCACGACCAAAGCGCAGCTGATAGCTACTCAGGTTATTCTCAGCAACCCTGGCCGCTATTGTAACCACCGCTGAATCGCCACTGAAAGCTGCACCCGCAACCGGGCTAAGCAGTTCGACCTGCGGTGGCGTCATATCGAGAGTAAATACTTGACTCAGCTCCTTACGATTGCCTGCCAGATCGGTGGCAAAACCGTTAATTGTATATTGCCCCTCAGTGAGAACATCACTTAACAACAGCTCATAGGAGGTATCAGCAGAGCTGCCGGAATCCGTCAGCAGTAGACCGCTGGCATTGCTGAGTTGCAATTGGTAGCTGTGCAGATTGCTATCGCTGATGACGCCGCTCAGCGCTGGCGGCGCTTCACCAGGATAGGCATTAAAAGCCGGAGAATTGATGACAAAGGTCGGCGGGGTCGTATCGACAATCAAGGTCAATTCCTCAACCTGAGTCAAACTGGTTTCTGTTGCCATGGCAGCAGTCAGACGAACCCGGTAGCTGCCATCGGCGACCGCAACTCCCGCTGAGTTTCTACCATCCCAGTTCCAGCTTTGTAAGCCGGTAACGGCCTGCGAACGACTGTCACGGTAAACAACTTCGCCATCAGCATGCAAAATTTCAAATGTAGGTAGAGAAGTCTCAAACAGCTCGTAGCTGAGTGACAAGCTATTCTGTTGGCCGTCACCATCAGGTGACAGATAGTCGGGTTGCAACGTCATAGCGCCAAACAAAATCGGCCTGGCCAGCATATCAACCTGAACCATGCTCATGCCTCTGTTGCCAGCCTCATCTTCAGCTGTCAAACGTAGTGTCCATGGTCCGGGGGTATCTTCTGTCTGCCATCTACCCAGCCGATTATTAAGTGGCCAGCGTGTGCCCTGGGTCACAGTCTGCCATTGAGTTGCCTGAGACCCTGCTCCAGCCTCCAGCTTGAAAGTGCTGGTCGCCTGTTCATCGCTACTTGCGCTCACCTCAACCAGCTTGCCAACCGGCAGGCTGCTATCAGCAGCGGGGTTGACGATCTCCAGAACCGGCGCAAGCGTATCCACAGTGACCCTAAAAGTCTCAAGCGATTGCTTGCCGCAGCTGTCAACAGCTTTGACGCTTATTTCATAAACACCATCGGCAACTATCCCCAATCCCGGAGCAATGCCACTCCAGATATAGCTGTGGTCCCCCTCTAATTGCAGCACATCTCTGAGCAGATCAAAGTCGGTGCCTTCCCCTGAGATGTGGATAGTCACCTGGGCATCTTCGCCCAGATGGTAATTGATAGAGATCTCATCCTTGCGCAGATCGCCATTGGGGGAAAAGAGCTCTAAGGTGCTGTCGACCTGAGCGAGCAGGATTGTGTTGTTTGCCTGCAGAGTGATTTCATCGAAACCGCTCTGGCCATTTTCGTCATAAACAATCAGACGCAGACGTTGCGCACTATTGATGTTAAGAATTTCTGTCGTCAAACTGCTGAACTGACCTTGATAGGCAAAGAGACCGGCAAGATCAGGAGCCTGAGAAGCAAGGCTATGCGGTGCTTTTTGCCATTCCCAGAGCGATGCAGAAAGATCATCGCTATCTCGACCGTAATAACAGACCTTGAAACTCGCCAGAGGCTGGTCGGAGACAACCTCACCACCGATTACCAGGGGAGTCCAGCTGCCATCGGCCTGTTGCCAGTCACGACAACCAAGCGAGGAACCATCATGGGGATATTCAATGGTCACTTGAGGACTCGGCGCGCTGCGATCAGCAACGAAAATATTCAGCTCGTCATCAACTGACTTTAACTGACCGTCGCTAAGATCGAGATAATGCAAGCGGGCGATTATTCGGTTTGCCCCTGCAGGTAAAGTGGCCAGCTGCAGTCGGGTCAGACCCCAGACATTGCGGGGTGGGTTGAAGTCCGGCTGTAAAGTAACCGGGAAAGGTGCCTGCCAGCTTTCAAGGAGCAACTCGTCCTCTCCCTCATCGAGCAGAAATTCAATAGTGTTGAAGACAAACCCTGCTGTAGCGGGGACTTGATCGATATAGAGATCAACATATTGTGGCACATCTACACTACATGTTTCCTCAGCAACCTGTTGCAGAGACAACTCAAGCGGGCACTCCCTTGGATAGTAGGCAGTCACTGCACTCAGGTAGGGTTCGCCGCTCTCACCAACAGCTGTGAGTCGTAACAAATACTGCTCTCCCGAGTTTTCAGGTAGTGGCAAGGAGTAGTCTGTCGGGTAGCGCTCCGGCCCAAAACCGCGATCAAAGAAATTGCCGGGGATCTCATCAGCGGCATAAATTGTCTCATAGTCCTGCCATGCCTCTTCAGGAATCAGGTCGAGTAAATCCTGAAAATCGTTACCGGTTTTTCTGATCATTTCCGTAAGAGACCAGTCGGAATTTGCCCTGACAATGATGCTTGCAAGTGTCGACTCAGAAACCACTTGATGACGCAGCACCTGGAGATTTTCAAACAGGCTGGCCGTGCCTCTATATCCCTGACAATCCGGAGTTATGCCTAAGAGGTTGCGAGTCGTGAGTTCGTTGGAAAAACGCAGCTCTCCGGCGGCATTGACGGCTTTAAGACGCAGCTTGAAAGGCTTGCCATCAAGCACCGGAGTCGCATCCCAGAAAAAGCTGAATCTACCATACTGTGGAGCATCCAGCGTCACCATAGAGTCAGGCAGACTGGTTTCTGGCACAGCAAGGGTATCGTGCCAGCTACCATCAAGCCAGTATTGCATAGCAACTTCAAGCCAGGGCTCATTCAGGGTGGTATAACCAATAGCCTGCCGGATAAGTCCTTCGCCCCTGCGGACAAATGGAATATCACCGTGCGGAAACTCTGGCAGGGCAGAACCACGGTTGGCGATTTCAAGCGGTATCGGCAATCCCCAGGCGTAAAGAATAAAGTCCGGCTTGACTCGCGGGGCAACCACAATGCTGCGGTTTCCGGCCCGGTCCTCAGCGACCAGGCGATAATCCTGAAAACGCAAAGCCTCGCCAATCTCTGCACCATGTAACTGCTGGATCTGACAGAGACTCTTTTCAGCGCCATCGACCACCGCCTCATCAGCATCAACCACCGACTCAGACGCATCTATTGCACAGCTCGGCCGTGGATATTCAGCCCAGCCATCATTGTCGTCAAGTGGTTTTCGCTCAATCCGCATTGTCGTTAGATTCAGATCGAGAGCCTGGCCACGCAATTCGATATCAAGACCATTATCCGGGGCTAAGGTCAGCTCTACCGCTGGCAGAGTTGCGTCGACCTCTACTGCGAAGACAAAATCAAGTAGGCGCAGAGTGTAATCGCCATCAGCAACTATCTGCCCTGCATCATTGCGACCATCCCAGACAATTTCGCCCGACGTCGCCTGGCTGTAGCTGCGTGCAAAGCTGCGTACGCTTGCGCCGTCAGCATTTATCACCTCGGCGCTGAACTGAACCGGGCCGGCAACGGTGAAGCTGAGACTCATACTGTCCTTGACGCCGTCGCCATTGGGGGAAAAGATATCATCACTGCGATAGAGGTTATGTAGCAGACTGGCTTTGGACCAGGCCACCTGTTTGCGACTGATACGACGATTACCGGCCTTATCCTCAACTGTCAGACGCAGCAGATAATTGCCAGGCTGTGGCGGCACCCAGAGGGTCAGATATTCATCAACCGCCGCAGCAGTCATTGCTGGCTGGATCGGCAGCCAGTTGTCGGCTTGTTGCAGATCAGCATATTCGAGACGGTAGTTACTGAAATTAAGATCAGCGGCAGTTCCATAAAGAGCGATTGCTGAACGCTCACGTATCGGTCGTAAATCAGCAGTCAGATTAAGCAAAGAAGCAAAACGCCATAAGCCGGACTCACCCGGACCACAAGCTTGCCCCTGGTAAAGGATTTCATCTAGATAAAAGCTAAACTCAAGACCCTTCGTATAGTTACTAAAAGGTAACTGACGCTTTTCACCAGAGTTCAGATCAAATAGATAAAACCAATCATCACCCTTGACCACAATGGTCTGGTTATCCTCGGACCAGTAACGCAAAGAGCGAACCCTGCCCATCTCCACTTGCGGCTCAATGTCAACACAACCGTTCCAGCAGCTATTGTCGTTCTGGCAACTGGAGTCATAAAAACTGCTGCAGGCAAACAGAGGGAAACTGGTGAAAGCGGCATCCTCAAGTGTGTAAACCATCAATTCCGGGACATAAGTCGAAGTGGCAATCGGCTGCGCCAGACGATCTACAAAGGCCAGCTTTTGACTATCTGGCGACCAGAGCAGATTACTGATGATGCCCGCACCATAGGTGGTGTCATAGCTTGAAAACTGCTTGTCACGAGTCAGATATGGGGTCTGATGGAGAATCGTCTGCTGGCCTGAGCTGTCAACAAGGATGACTCTTTTTAGTTTGTCGGCACTGTAATGACCTTCGACAAACGCAAAGGATTCACCATCTGCAGCGAATGTCAGGCTATGCGAGTAATCATCAGTTAGCAGCAGCGGCGGTTGGCCGCCATCAACATCGATCAGCCAGATATACTGTTCACGCTCATAGCGCCCCCACTCCACAGCGACAATCTTATGATTATTCAACCAGTAACCGTCAGCCCAGCCGTCAAACAGGGTCCGCCTTGAACCATCAAACTCGACCAGACTGAGGCTATCACCCTCTACCAGAAAACGTGAACTGTCAGGAGCCCAGATCAGGTTGTCTGTGGAATTATCCAGACTATGGTTTGTCGCCGTAACAAGGTCGAAAACTTCCTTTGAATTACCGGCTTCGACCAGCAAGGCAGCCCCATTCGGGCTCCACCAGATATCATAGACAGCATAACCACGCTGGTAGCTCTGCAATTGACGCAAGTTGCTGCCATCACTATCAACCAGCCATAGTTCAGAAGTCTCGATCTGCGTCTGAGTGTCAAGCTTGTTGAAAGTCAGCGCCAGCCAGCTTTTGTCAGGTGACAGGAAATATTCGAATGCACTATAGGAGGTCAGCGGATTAGCGGCAATCCAGTCATCGGGCAGCAGTCGCGTCACCTCACCAGTAGCGATATCCTTGGCGTAGATGCCGGTTTCATAATCGGAAAGGCTACTGTTGACTATGCCAAAGAGGAGACGGTTCTCAGCTGGCAGCCATTCCCATTGCACCCATTTCGGCAGGTCACACGCCAGCGCCGCATCGAGCAGAAAGTCGCTGCCAAGGGCATCAAACAACGACGAGCGGTTGGTATCAACCACCACCTGAAGTGAACCAAGCAGCAACCCGGCAGCCGACACCACCCTGAGCTGATAGGCACCATCCGCGACCAACCCACCGCGATCATTGCGACCATCCCACAATTTATTGCCGTCAACGACATCTGATTCAAAGCCGTCACTCAGATGACGGACGATCTCACCGTCGACACTCTGCACCTCGACACTGAGAGTCTGCGGCAGAGTGAAACGATAGAAGATCCGGGTGCTATCTTTGACCTGATCGCCATTTGGCGAAAAGTAGACTTCACTCACCCAAAGGTCGGCATTCTGCGAACCTATGCTGATTTCGACATGATTGTTGTCTTCATCGCTTTCCACTTGCTGATTGTCAGGATCAACGACAAGCCGCAACAGATGGTCCCCGGCAGGCAGTCCGCTGCCAAGATCGAATGCGAGACCGGACCAACTCTTGCCGGCAACCAGCGGCACCACCTGGGTGAAAATTTCACCAGCAACATCCAGATCCACGCGAATCTCGCTGGCATCCTGGTCACCCTGATTATAAAGATTAACTGCAACCGTGACCGCTTCGTCTGCACGTGGAGCAGATGGCTCCATAGTGATATCCGCTGCCGTAATCGCCAGATCCGGGAGACTCAGCACCGACAAACGCGCCAGCGTCTGATTATCGCTTTCATCAACTTCGGTGATAGTTTCTGCAGCATCAGCCCGAACCACAATCAGCTGCTCGCCACTGTCATTAATCGCCTGCCAGAGGAATCCCACCGGTAGGCTCTCGGCAGCGTCAATCTGCGCAACCACGACTTCACCAAGCAGAGTCCCGCCAGCTTCGGGAGAACCCTGGTAAAAACTCACGGCAATATTGTTGGCCGCAACTGAGCCGCTGTTCAGCATGGTTACAGCGATCAGGACTTCGCCACCCTGCAAAGCAGCTTGAGGAGTAAATTGCGGCTCTGCCGTCAACACCAGGTTGGGCAACTGGCTGGTAACCACCTTGAGAGCGACGCTTGCCTGATTATTGTTCTCATCAAGTTCAGCAAATTGATTGTCAGGATCAACACTGGCCACCACTTGCAGACTCTCGCCTGGATATGTCGCATACCAATTGATAACAACGGGGGTTACCTGACCAGCGGGCAGATCCACCGTTGGGGTCGCAATCTCGATCTGCTGCCCGCGATCATCAAGATAGAATCGCAACGGCACATTGTAGGCATCGCTGGTACCGCTGTTGCTGATCAGGGCATTGATGGTCAACTCACTGCCCTGCGCGACTTCGCTGCGACTTAAGCTGAGACTCCTCTCAGTAATAGCGAAATCGTGAGTCGCTTCAGCCATCAGAGTTCGTCCTGCGCGGTTGTTACCCTTATCAAGTTCTGTAATCTCACCGTCCGGATCGACCACCACTATCAATGAGTAGGTGCGACCTTCCACAAGCTCCAGAGGAAAGGTCAGTGTGGTCTTGCCAAGGCCAGGAAAGGCAGCGCTCTGTTCAGCAAGCAGATGCTGCGCATCAACTGCCCCTTCATAAAGATGCACCACCGCCTGTGGCACATCAGTTCGGCCAAGATTGGCAACCTCGACGCTGACCACCGTTTCACAGGGCAAGGTGCTGATCTGCTCGGGAATCAAGCTGATATCTGCATTACTTACTGCCAGATCCGGGTCACGCGAAGAACGCCACAAGGCCTGCAGGGCCATAGCGGTCTGGTAAGGGCTGTCATACCAGCTGCCGTCAGGAAACTGATAATTTTCCAAGAAGTTTGCCACTTGGCGGCCAGTGCCCAGATCGACACCGACTTCACTGAGCGCCAGCAGCGTGGCAGCGCTGTCATAGATGGTGCTTGAACTGTCACCAAAGCCACTATCTGCATTCTGTTTGCTGTACAGAAAAGCCACGCCAGCATTAATCGCGCTGTCAAGATCACTGGAGACAGCATGGCTCTTCAGTGCCTGTAATGCACTGGCGGTCGTTTGCACCAGGCCCTGGAGACCATCAAGGCCCCAGCCACCGCCGACAAGCTGCTGATCGACCAGATAGTTGATGGCTTTATCGAGGACAACTCTATTGGTATATCCGGCCCGGCCCAAAGCTTTTAAGGCCAGGCTGGTGTCGATTGAATTGCTGGCAAACCCCTGCGAACTGCCCCAGCCACCGTCACTATTCTGCCAGTTCAGCAAAATCGCGATCAGCTCTGAGGCGTCTCGCCCGGTGGTTACAATGGCTGCAATTCTGCGTGACAGGTAATCGGTGTTCTGTGAACTTGCTGCCATCAACCAATCGGCTCCGGCATTGATATCTTCAGGACGGGCACTAAACTGCTGCAGAGCCAGAGTTGCCTCAGAGGTATCACGGCTTTGCGTCTGTAATGAATCATCCCAGCTACCATCAGCATTCTGCTGAGATATCAGCCAGCTTAGACCTTCTTCGATATTGGCAGGTAGAGTTCGGGGAACCAGAGTCGCCAGAGAAACTCCAGGATTTGTCGGCAAATCCGTCAGCAGCTTACTGCTCACCTGCATCAGTCCCTGACCGTCGGTGAGGATCGAGTAGCGGGTGAGAAAACCGTTACGAATCCTCTCTATGGCAAACAGCTCCTGCCCTGAAAAGGTACCAGGTTCAACCACCAGAATAAATGCCGCCTTGAAGCTTTTCTGCGCGTCCTCAACAGCGGGTATACGCGGCCCCTCAGCCGCAATGATGTCCTCAATAGTCACGGTACTGGAGCTACCGGCGATGGTAACACCAGCCTGCGGCAGTTGACGGGCATCGATATCCGGGTTTTCGATCAGCGTCATCGGCGGTACCTCTTGCTTGCCGATCATCCCCATCAGGTAGAGGTCTAAAGGACTGAAGCTGT
>Ga0256834_1000652_pt1 | contig 24713 bp, 17 predicted proteins | sample 4281140metaG_FD_190536 | JGI IMG/M metagenome (GOLD analysis project Ga0256834, IMG submission 190536) | Hydrothermal vent microbial communities from East Pacific Rise, Pacific Ocean - 4281-140 | ecosystem: Environmental > Aquatic > Marine > Hydrothermal vents | place: Pacific Ocean: East...
GTCGGTAACGCGTCCTTCGAGCACTCGGTCGATGACGTTGCCAATGGCGCCGCCTAAGATGAGATTGATGCCCCACACTTCGGTGGTAAACCCTTTGGGTAAACGTGATAACCAAACCACAAATACCACGCTTACAATCAACGCCAACCCCGAAAAAAACCAACGTTGCCAACCGCCCATGTCAGCTAAAAAGCTAAAGGCCGCGCCGTAGTTATAGGCGAGCGTCCAGTTTAAGTAAGGCATAACCGCCACAGGTTCAGCAAAGGTTAATGTGGAAACCGCCCAATATTTAGTGAGCTGATCGACAATCACTAAAATCACCGCAACCCATAAACTGGTTAAGGCAGTCTGTTTCAATGTTTTGTTTGAGGGGGGGGGATAAATTTTACCCCCCCCCTCTTTTTTAGGCGCATGAAGCTCCGTTATTCGCTCGGATGAATCCTTAGGCATAGTGACGTACTTCCCCATCACCGTCGATATTATCGACACAACGTTGACACAGTTCTGGGTGCGCATCAATTTGCCCTACCTCTTCACGATGATGCCAACAACGCGCACATTTAGGCTGATTTGCCGCGCCTGCATCGACCCATAAACCTTCTAACTCTGATTCCTGTGCGGTATCTGTTTTATCCGTTAACGGCTTTAAGGTTGCTGCAGAGGTAATTAAAACAAAACGCAACTCATCGTCTAAACAAGACAGTTTTTTGAATAGATCACCTTCGCAATACAGCGTTACCTCAGCGGTTAAAGAGCCTTTAATCACTTTATCACTGCGTAACTGTTCAAGCTGTTTGGCCACCGCAGAACGCACGCGCATCATCTCGTTCCAATAGTCGGAGTTTAAGTCGATTGACTCATCCAGTGCCGTTAACCCTTCATACCACGTTGCGACAAAAACGGTTGGCGCACGTTCACCGGGCAAAGACTTCCACAGCTCTTCGGCGGTAAAACTTAAAATGGGTGCAATCCAACGTACCAGCGCTTCAATAATGTGATACAACGCAGTTTGTGCCGAACGGCGCGGCAACCCTTCGGCTTGACAGGTGTATTGACGATCTTTGATCACGTCTAAATAGAACGCCCCCAACTCCACCGAACAAAAATGTGTGACGGCTTGATAAATCGCATGAAAATTATAGCTTTCGTAGGCGGCAACAATCTCTTTTTGCAGTTTATCGGCGTGACCAATTACCCATTTATCCAACGGCAATAAGTCCTCGTAAGCAACGCAATCTGTGGCAGGATTAAAGCCATTGATGTTCGCCAACAAAAAGCGTGAGGTGTTTCGAATACGACGATAAGCATCGGCGGTACGGCTGATGATTTCGTCCGAAACGGTCATCTCATAACGGTAATCGGCAGCGGAAATCCATAGACGCAAAATATCCGCCCCCAGTTTATTGACAATTTGTTGCGGTGCAACCACATTGCCTTTGGATTTAGACATTTTTTTGCCATCTTTATCCACGGTAAATCCGTGGGTCAACACTTGTTTATAGGGCGCTTTTCCGTCCGATGCTAACGCAGAGAGCAGTGATGATTGAAACCAACCACGATGTTGATCGGAGCCTTCTAAATACAAATCAGCAGGTGACGAAAGCTCTTCACGCTCGCCGAGCACGGTAAAGTGTGAAATACCTGAATCAAACCAAACGTCTAAAATATCGGTGACTTGTTCGTAGTCACTGGCTTCATCGCCAAGCAAGATTTTGGGATCTAAATCGTACCACGCGTCAATGGATTTTTCCTCCACCATCAATGCAATTTTTTCCATCATTTCAACCGTATTGGGGTGCATATCCCCCGTCACTTTATGAATAAAAATGGTGATTGGCACCCCCCAAAAACGTTGACGTGAGACACACCAATCTGGACGACCATCAATCATCCCTTCAATACGATTTTGCCCCCACTTAGGCACCCATGAAACCTTTTTGATCTCTTTCAATGCCTTATCACGCAAACCGCCTTCGGTCATACTAATAAACCACTGTGGCGTAGTACGAAAAATTAAAGGCGTTTTGGTGCGCCAACAGTGGGGGTAACTGTGTTCAATCACCTCAATATGCAATAACACTTTATGTTCTTTGAGCACGTCAATAACATGATCGTCCACTTTTAAGACATTTTCGCCTTCAAACAGGGGCGTACCTGCTACATAATTACCACGACCATCCACAGGGCAATCAATCTCTAAACCGTATGTTAAACCCACGGCAAAATCTTCTTGCCCGTGCCCCGGTGCGGTATGCACACAACCCGTCCCTGCTTCGGTGGTGACATGTTCGCCTAAAATAAGCGGCACCACGCGGTCATAAAAAGGGTGCTGTAGCTCCACTAAATCAAACAGTTCACCACGGCCATACGCAATCACTCGATACTGGTCAAAGCCCCATTTATCCATCGCGTCTTTAATCATCGCCTCAGCAATAAACAGACGCTCAGGGCCGTGCTCGCCCTCAACTTGCACGATGGAATATTCCAGCTCAGGATGAATCGAAACGGCTCGATTTGCGGGCAACGTCCAAGGCGTGGTGGTCCAAATCACCACAGACAATGGCCCTTCGCCTACATGGTCTTCTACATGATGGCAACGCGCCAAAAAGGCTTTGTCATCCAACACCTTAAAGCGTACATCAATCGACTTAGAACGTTTATTTTCATATTCCACTTCCGCCTCAGCCAGAGCCGTGTGCCCACCCACACTCCAGTAAACAGGCTTGGTACCTTTAACTAAATGACCGTTTTGAATGATTTTAGACAGGGCACGAATTTCATTGGCTTCGTATGTAAAATCTTTAGTTAAATACGGATTTTCCCAGTCGGCAATAATGCCTAAACGCTGAAAATCGGCCATTTGACCTTCGACCTGTTTTTGGGCGTAATCACGACAAGCTTGGCGAAATTCTGTGGCACCAATTTTTTGCCCAACCTTACCTTTTTTCTTTTCAACATTAAGCTCAATCGGTAAACCATGACAATCCCAACCGGGAACAAAGGGCGCATCAAAACCACTCAGCCCTTTGGATTTCACAATCATATCTTTCAACACTTTATTCACCGCGTGACCAATGTGAATATTACCATTGGCATATGGGGGGCCATCGTGCAAAATAAATTTTGGACGACCCTCCATGTGTTTACGAATGGTTTGATACAGCGAATCCGATTGCCAAACTTCCACTTGTTTTGGCTCACGGTTCGGCAAATTACCGCGCATTGGAAAGTCGGTTTCAGGCAGGTTTAACGTTGGTTTATAGTCAGTCATTCTGTTATGTTCGCAATTAAGAGAGAGTGAGTCCACTCTCTAGATTAAAATTTAAAAAATTGTTTTGCTTGTTCGGCATCTAAGGAGATTTGTGTTTTCAATGCTTCAATGTCCGTAAATTTTTGCTCGGGTCGAATAAACTTTTTTAACGTAACCTCCACGTGTGCACCGTAAACATCTTTATCCCAATGAAACAGGTGAACTTCTATGGAGGGACGAAGTCCATCCACCGTAGGACGCAATCCAATATTGGCTACCCCTTCCCAAGGCCTGCTGGCAAGGCCATTTACCGTTACCGCAAACACGCCTTGAACGGGCATTTGAATACGCTTAGGGTTTAAGTTCAAGGTGCGAAACCCAAGCGTTCTGCCCAGTTTTTGCCCATGTATCACACGGCCATTAAAGCAAAAAGGTTTGCCCAAGAGCAACCGAGCGGCATCTAAATCAGGGACATTTAATGCCTCTCGAATACGCGTACTGCTCACTCGTTTGCCTGCAACATCAAACGTGGGCATGTCTGTGACCGAAAAACCCAACCTGTGTCCTGCTTGCGTTAAAGAGTTAAAATCGCCTTGGCGTTGCAAACCAAATCGAAAGTCATCGCCAACCACCAAATGTTTGATGTGAAGTTGTTTAACCAAAATACTTATTACAAACTGCTCGGCACTCAGTTGAGCAAACGCGCCATTAAAACGAACACATAAAAGGTAATCAATGCCTGTGCCTTGCAGTGCCTTCACTTTTTCACGAAAGTTCATCAGCCGTACTGGCGCCGCTTGTGGTGAAAAAAATTCCACGGGCAATGGCTCAAATAACATCACCACACTGGGCAAATTTAAAGCGTGCGCTTGAGCAACCACGGCTTTAAGTATCTGTTGATGCCCAACATGCACGCCATCAAAGTTACCAATACTCAACACACAACCCTTAGCAAGCTGGTTTTGAACCCTGTCTAAATTATGAGTACCTAAAATGAGTTGCATACGTTGTATTTTTTGAACCACAAAAACAGCCCTAAATTATAGCGGATTCAAACAATTAAATATTATTATTCTGTACACGACATGAAAATTCGATAGAATAAATACTTTTACTACTTTATGTTACTCTTATAAAAAGGAAGATTCAAAATGGATGAAGCTCAAAACGCAATAACCCAAATGCAAGGCCTTTCCATGAAGGCTTATGAATTAGGGCTTGAATATGCACCTAAGCTCGCACTCGCGATCATCACGCTATTGATTGGTTTATGGATTATTCGAATGCTTGGTAATCTTTTAAAAGCCTCAATGACAAAATCTAAGGTAGATCCAACCTTAATTCCTTTTATTACTAGTTTAAGCACTTGGATCCTTAAGCTCTTGCTCTTCATTTCCGTTGCATCCATGATTGGAATTGCAACAACGTCCTTTATCGCAGTATTGGGTGCGGCAGGGTTAGCCATCGGTTTAGCCTTACAAGGGAGCTTGGCAAACTTTGCTGGCGGCGTACTAATTATGATTTTCAAACCGTATAAAGTAGGAGATCTGATTGAAGCACAAGGCCATTTAGGCGTGGTTAAAGAAGTTCAAATTTTTAACACGTTGCTTACAAACCCTCAAAATAAGCAGGTAATTATTCCTAATGGAGCCATCTCAAACGACTCCATCGTCAATTTCACCACGGAAGGCGCTATTCGTGTCGATTTAACCGTTGGCATTGCCTACGATGCAGACATCACTAAAGCCAAATCCGTTTTAATGTCGGTACTTACACAACACGATAAAGTGTTAAAAGATCCCGCACCTTTTGTAGGCGTGGTTGAGCTAGCGGACAGCTCCGTTAACCTAGCCGTTCGCCCACATTGCACACCCGATGACTATTGGGACGTCTTTTTTGACATCAATGAACAGATCAAAGTAGCCTTGGATGAAAACCAAATCAGCATTCCATTTCCACAAAGAGATGTACATCTCATTAACGGCTAACATCAATAATTAAAAGTTCGACATTGACTTAACGCCCTCTTCACCGAGGGCTTTTTTTTAGCACCTAAATTTTCTCCCCCCCCTATTGCCATAATCAATAATAACCCTTGTAAAGACTTTACGCTCGTGTACTGATAAAATGGTCAAATTACGTGGGTCAATATAAATTTTACCCTCCCCCTATTCAAAACATATTTAAACTTTTAAGGATATTGAATGATTAACCTAATTCTTTGTGGTGGCTCAGGCACTCGCTTATGGCCAATTAGCCGAACTCTATTACCCAAGCAATTTGTACCACTCTTTAAAGAACAGTCTCTCTTTCAAAAAACAGTATTACGCAACAAAGATTTTTGTGATCAATTTTTAATCGTCTCCAATCAAGAACAGTATTTTTTGGCATTAGATCAAATGCAGGCATTGCAAAACAGAATTGACTCGCAGTTTATTTTAGAACCCGTAGGTCGAAATACCGCCCCCGCCATTGCGCTGGCCTGCATGGCGGTTGACCCCGATGCCATTGTATTTGCCACCCCATCTGACCACTTAATTAAAGATCAAGTGGCTTATGAGTCGGCCGTTGCCAAAGCAAAACAGCTGGCTGAACAAGATAAACTAGTCACTTTTGGCATTCAACCCACTTACCCTGAAACGGGGTTTGGCTACATTGAAGCTCAAGGCGAAGAGGTGTTGTCATTTAAAGAGAAACCTGACTATTCCGTAGCCGAATCGTATTTGGCGCAAGGAAGTTTTTACTGGAACAGCGGCATGTTCTGCTTTAAGGCGGGGGTATTTTTAGCCGAGCTAAAACAGCACTCTCCTGAGATATTTGACGCCTGCCAAACGGCTTATCAACAAACACAGCAAGGAGCGTTTTTACGCATTCCAATGGAAGCGATGGAAGCCATCCCTGCGGACAGCATTGACTATGCGGTAATGGAAAAAAGCGCCCACGTTAAGGTCGTGCCCAGTGACATTGGCTGGAGTGATTTAGGCAGTTTTGAATCCTTAGATCAAGAGCTTGAAAAAGACGCCAATGGTAATACACAGGTCGAGAACGCACTGCTTCTCAATTCAAAAAATAATTTAATCCTTGGCGAACAGCGCACCATTGCCTTAATTGATCTGGAAGATTTAATGGTCATCGATACCGCTGATGCCCTGCTGATTGCCCCCAAAGGCTCGGGGCAAAAGGTAAAAATGATTGTCGAGCAACTGAAAAGCCAAGGCAGTGAGCTGCCACAAATTCACCGAACGGCACATCGCCCTTGGGGAACCTACACCATTTTAGAGTCCGCAGAACGCTACAAAATTAAACGCATCGTCGTCAAACCAGGTAAAACGTTAAGCCTGCAAAAACACTTACACCGCAGTGAACACTGGATTGTGGTCTCAGGTACAGCAACTGTTACCGTGGGCGAAAATGTGCAACTGGTTCGCCCCAATGAATCGACCTACATTCCCATTGGCGAAAAACACCGTTTAGCCAATGATGGGCGCTTGGATCTGATTTTAATCGAAGCGCAAGTGGGCGAATACACGGGCGAAGATGATATTATTCGATTTGAAGATCAATACAACAGACAATAACACCCTATGAATTTATCCCCCCCCCTCCTATCAGCACAACGCGCCAGTATTATATTGGTGTCGCTGATGTCATTATTGCATCTATTTTTAGCGTTTAATGTTGAACTGGGTGGCGATGAAGCGCACTACGCGCTGTATGGCCTTATGCCTGACTGGAGCTATTTTGACCACCCGCCCATGGTGGGCTGGTTGCAAATTTTGCCCATGTGGTTGGCGCCTTACGACTGGAGCGCCCGTCTTGTTCCAATTGGCCTATACATTTTATTAAATTACTTGCTCTATCGCGTGACCATTGAGCTGTTTTGCCTTCGCTCACCAGACAGTCCTTGGCAGAGCCCTCAGCCCGATACTAATACCAATCACTGGTTAGGATTTTGGAGTGTTGCCCTGTTAAACAGTTGCCTTATTTTGGCCTTAATGGGCATGGCAATGTTACCAGACAACCCGTTAATGGTCATCACTCTGGCGTTGATTTTAACGGTGATTAAACTGCTAGAAACCAACACGTTGAAATACTGGATGATTCTGGGCGTTTTGGTGGGATTGGCGGCACTGTCCAAATACACTGCGGTCACACTGGTGCTCTCACTGTTGTTGGTCATGCTGGTTGAAAAACGTTGGAATTGGCTCACTCAAAAAGGTTTGTGGCTGGCCATTTTAATTGCCACCTTAATGATTACCCCCGTCTTGTACTGGAACGCCCAACACGAATGGGCCTCTTTTCTGTATCAAATTGATCATGGCACAGGCAGTACGGTTTGGGAACTGGACAGTTTGGTGCGTACCCAACTCACTCAGTTAGCCTCTTACACCCCCATGATTTTTATATTGGGTTGGTGGATGATGTTAAAACCTACGCACTATCGAGATGCGCGACCCCGTCTGCTACTTTTATTTGTCCTGCCTGTCACGACACTGTTTGCATGGGGGTCAGGCTATGAAGAGAGCTTGCCTCACTGGGTCTCACTCTCTTGGTTACTGGTCATCCCCATCATCGTTCACTGGGCTTGGCAACACCGTGATAAAAAATGGTTAAAACCTTTGATCTATTTTCACTTTATCTTGGCAGGCTCGCTGGTGCTCTTGGCGCACAGTTTATTGTACAAACCCTGGATTCCATTTGACGACCATAAAAACCCCATTCAGGGTGACTACGGCTGGCCTCAAGCCGCCAAAACCGCCATGAAATTGCAGTCTAGCTTAACCGATAACCCCAAAAAGTTGCCCCTGTTTGTCTCCAACTGGAGTGTTACCAGTCACTTGGCTTGGTACGCTCGTCCACAACCCGTGTTTATAACAGGCAACCGACAGACGCAATATGATTTTTGGTTTGGTTTGCCCCAAGCAGGAACCGAAGGATTATTGGTGGTGCCACACTATGAAAAAACACCGCCCAAAACGCAAAAACCTGCACACTTTGAACGCTGTGATCGGCTAAAAGAGGAATCTTTATCAGTTAACGATGCCATTGTGGTCACCTATCGTTACTATCACTGCTTTAATTTTCTCCCCCCCCTCCCAGCCGAAGATGAACGTCCTTAATGAACCGTTTAGCGTTCTTAACACGTTTCATTTCCGCGCCCATCACTCGCCCAATCGCGATTGCATCGGAGATCATTCATCAACCTGATAAAGCCTTTCCTGTCATCGATTTTTTAAAAGGCATCAGCGTTTTGATGGTGATTCTGTTTCATGTATTTTTTGCCGTTTTTTTTCTGTTTAAAAAAGACATTGAAAAATTGGAAGCCTTTATTCAAAGTATTCCAGGCTGGATGATCTTTATTTTGTCGTCCGATAAGGCAGTAGATATTTTCTTTTTGCTCAGTAGTTTTTTACTCAGTTATGGCCTGTTAAAGGTTTATCACAAACAACAATCTATCAGCATTAAACGCTTCTATCTACACCGTTTTTTTCGCATCTACCCGCTGTTTTTAGTGGCTCTGCTGTTATACGGTTTGGCGGATCCAAACAAACTATTTACCGAGGGCTGGTACAGCCTACTGTTTATTGAAAATATCTTTAGCAAAGGCATTATTCCCGTGCAGTGGAGCTTGTCAATTGAGGTGCAATTTTACCTAATTTTACCGTTCTTGATTCTGTTTTTAGTCAAGCAACGCTCTCCCATTCTCTGGCTCTCAGCACTCATCGCACTCAGTGTTTTGGTTCGATTTTGGTTTGCTTACCAAACCCCGTTGACCTATCAAACCCCGTGGTACGAGTTTATGCGTTCGGTTGACCCTGCGCTCTACATGGACACCATGTACTACGTAATTGAAACCCGCATTACACCGCTATTAATGGGTGTTTTATGGGCCTTTATGCTTTGGTACAAACCCAACTTTTCGCTCTCACTATCTCCCTTACAAAAAGCCGCAGTGCTGTTTTTGGGCCTAAGTTTAGTCTATATAAGTATGCTCTACCCTGTGTACAACACACAATCGAGCTACTACCATCCCTTTAATGAAACCCTAAATCTTGCCGCCATTACCCTGCACCGTTTTGTTTTCAGTGGTGCAATTCTTCTCATGGTACTGCTGTTTCACTACGACCGTAACACCCAAGTCTCTCCCCCTCTTGTACGCTGGAAAGGCTGGCGACTGTTGTCCGAAGTGGCGTACCCCATGTACTTTTTTCACTTTCCCTTTATTGCACTGGCTTGGGTCATCGTTTTGGGCACGGTCGATTTTGACAGCATTACTCAAGTAGAGCTTTGGCGTATTCCTCTAGTGTTTCTGTTAGCCACGGGCTTTACGCTCTATTTATCACTGTGGCTCAATTACTGGGTAGAAGCGCGTTTTATCCGCATCGGAAAACGAGTCGAATCTCGCTGGTTTAGCAAATCAAATTGAGGCATAATGCTCTTTTAAAACCAAAAACACTGTTAGAGACCGTTGCATGATTTCGATTGTTGTTCCCACCTTTCAAGAGTTTGAAAATTTACCCCCCCTATGCGAGATGATTCAATCCGCTCTGGCGGAGTTTATTACGGCCGAAGAGCTCTGCTATGAAATCTTGATTATGGACGACAACTCACAAGATGGCTCCATTGAGAAAGTACACGAACTCGCCACTACCTATCCTATTCGCCTCATCAATCGAACTGAAAACCGTGGACTTTCCCCCGCCGTCATTGATGGCTTTGCCGAAGCCAAGGGCGATTACGTAGTAGTCATGGATGCCGATCTGTCACACCCTGCCAGTGCCATTCCTGAAATGATTAAACAACTCAAATCGAGCGAAAGTGATTTTGTACTGGGTTCTCGTTACGTGGAAGGCGGTAGCATTGACGACAGTTGGACATTATGGCGCTACATCAACTCCGTAGTAGCAACCCTGCCCGCCCTGCCACTCACTAAAGTCAAAGACCCCATGTCTGGATTTTTTGCGGTGCGCCGAGCAGATATTCCGCCCGCGAATGAACTCTCTCCCATTGGGTATAAAATCGCGCTGGAAGTGATGGTCAAAGGACCGTTTAAAAAAGTCAGCGAAGTGCCTATTCATTTTGTCGATCGCATCCATGGCGAATCCAAACTGACCCTGGCAGAGCAACTCAAATATTTACGACACTTGCGCCGACTGTATCAATATAAATTTAAAACCAAAGCGGAATTTTTTCAATTTGCCGCCGTTGGGAGTAGTGGTGTCATTGTTGATATGACGTTTTACCTAATATTACAAATGTTTGGTGTCTCTCACACTGTGGCACGTGCCATCTCATTTTGGCCAGCGGTCTCTTGGAACTGGATGCTCAACCGCCTGATTACCTTTAGCCACCGTGAAAAAACTGCCAAAACGACTCAGTGGGGTGCATTTGTTTTCAGCTCTCTGCTCGGATTCTCCGTCAACTACGGAACTTACTACACCCTAACCACCTTTGTACCTTTCTTTCAAGAGTACCTCATGCTTGCGTTTATTATCGGGATACTCATGGGAATGGGGTTCAATTTTTCAATCTCCAACCTGTTTGTCTTTAAAAAACTCCGAGAAGAGGTGGACAGTGAATCTAAAAATAGGCATTCAAACTAATTTCCCCCCCCCTCTATTCATTGACAATAGGGGGGGGAGAAAATTTTGTTGGTGCGCTTGCATCCGTTCAAACGTGGTGAGTAGCGATTGGTAGCGTTCTATGTTGGATTCCAACTGTGAATACAGCGCATAAACCGCCTCAGCCGTGGATAAGCTCGATACATTTCTCTGTTTACGAATACGATAACTTGAGGGTTCCACGGGTGATAGAACCACTCGATTTAACCCCCTCAGTACTGAATTTAACTGCATAATTTTATGCGTTTTACGCCATGTGCCATTCAGAAAAAGGCTCCGATTGATGCGCAATCTTAGGGTATAACAGAAAAACAGATTGAGCATCCGCCAACCAGTGCTGCAACGTGGGCAGTTCAGAAACATGTTCACCCACCCACGTTTGACAATCACGCAGGGATAACTGAACAATTTTGGCCGTGCCTTTTACCTGCTTAGTTTCGTTAGGGTGTTGTAAAATACCCAGCGATACTTGATTAGGAATCACCGCTTCAATCCATTGGCATAAACAGTTATTGATCGCTCGTTCACAGGTTGGACAGATGACTCTTGGCATAACACACACTTCAATCATTAACAGAGGGGGGGGGGGGATAAAATTTTGCAAAGCATCCAACCATCCACGCTTTCCATAACGGTAAAAAAAAGCGACTGAACGTGATTCTTTTGAACTCAAACACTTTGTAAAACGCCATAAACAGAGCCAAGCACAACGGGATGATTCGGTATTTATTGTGCGTTTAAATACGTCATCCAGCCAAGCCATCGTAGGCATTGCCAAGGTAAGAAAGATCAGCGATACCGCAGATTGGTTGCACGGAGTATACGTCAAAACCACTTGGCGTAATCAAGGCATTGCAAGAAAGCTTATGACGTTTATTCAAAAACAAACCAAAACCAGTCAGATTTTTACCTTTCCGCTCTCCCACCTTAAAAATTTCTATCTTAAGCTGGGCTATCAACCCATTGAGCCGTCCACACTGCCTAACACGTTACAAATTCGCTATCAAAATGCATTAGCACAACACAAAAAATGGCTTTGTATGTCTACGAATAAGGTTACGAATAAAATTTCATCCCCCCCTCCTATCAACAACTAAACACCTGTCTAAAAAAACCTATTCTGACGCTTTATCAGACGGCGCTTCTTTTAATAACACAGGACTGGCTTCATCCATTCCGCTCTCCGCCTCTTCCAATAGGTGTGCTGGAATCTCTTTTTTAGTTTTACCCGCCAACTCTTTGAGCATTTCGGCCTGTCTGACCAAGTTGCCTTTGCCTAACAACATTTGGCTACGAGTCGTGTCATAAGTATTTTGAGCGGTTTGCAACTGTTTACCGACCTTTTCAAAGCTCTCAACAAACCCCACAAATTTATCGTGTACTTCGGCGGCACGTTTAATCAATTTAAGGGTATTTTCACTTTGACGCTCGTAACGCCAGAGCTGTTCAATGGTTTTTAAACTGGTAAATAGGGTGGTGGGTGTAACAACGGCAACTCGTTTTTCAAAAGCGGTTTCAAAAATACTGGCATCGGCTTCTATCGCCATCAAGTACGCCCCTTCCACAGGAATAAACATCAAGACAAAATCGGGGGCATTCAGCTGCTCTAAGGATTCATAGCGTTTATTAGCTAAGGTATCGATATGATGTTTTAAACTTTGAAGATGCTGCTTAAGTGCAGCGGCACGCTTTGATTCACTATCGTGATTTAAGGATTGCTCGTAGTGCAATAACGAAACTTTGGAGTCAATCACCACATGCTTGTTATCGGGTAGATTTAAAATCACATCGGGTCTAAGACGTTTGCCCGATTCGTCCGTAAAGCTTTTTTCGCGGTCAAACTCCACGCCTTCGGTTAAGCCTGAACGCTCCAATAGACGCTCTAAAATCAATTCACCCCAATTACCTTGCAATTTAGAGTCCCCCTTTAACGCTTGAGTTAAGTTTTGGGTCTCTTCACTCATCTGATGGTTTAACGCATGCAGTTGTCGTAACTGCTCTGATAGACTGGCGCGCTCTTTTAGATCTTCTTTATGCACCAACTCAACACGTTGTTTAAAGGATTCTAAGGATCCTTGAATGGGCTTAAGAATCGCGTCCATCCTGTCTTGAGTTTGTTGCGCAAATTGTGCTTGTTTGCCCTCAAAAATACGATTTGAGAGTAATTCAAACTCATTGGCTAATTGTACTTTGGTGGTTTCCAGTAACGCCAATTTTTCTTGAGAGTTGTTTCGTTCGTTTTCCAACACCATGCTTAGTTCTGCCACACGAGTACTGCCCTGCTTTAACTCTTCGCGCAGCTGCATTAAATCATAGTCTTTTTGCTGTAGCTGGGATATTAGCTCTTTATGTTGCGCTTCCGTTTGTTTTAAAACACCTTGTATGGATTGCAGCTGTTTCAATTCTTGCGTTAAGGTGCGGTGTTGTACTTTAAGTTCTGTCAGTTGTTCATGATATAACTCTTGGCGAATCAGCTGTTCGTTTTGTTGTTGGAGTTGCTGTAAAAGCTGTTGATTGGTACGAAAGAATTTAAGTGCAAAAAAAAATGCCAGCCCTGTTAGGGCAAGCAAAAATAGCACAAATAAAAGTATTTGATGTTCAGAAAAGATCACTGTGGTTTTAAAATTTTGATTTGATCAAGACGTTCTTTAACGGCTTTTTGTTTTGTTTTAAGCGTTTTAACCTTTCGTTTCGATTTTTCTAATTTATAGGTTTTTACTAATTTATTTTTTCGTGTTAACAGGGTACTCCCCACAGGAACAATTTGGTTTTTTCCTTGAACGCTTACAGGAACTCCTGTTGCCGAGCTATTCAAAAAATCCATTTTAATATGTTTTGATGGCGAACGGTTGTATTTATTATTAACTCGCACTAAGCGAGACCCATCGGGCTTAACCATCACTAATGACACAGATACTTTAGGCGGAATGTAAATACGCTTTTTCTTAATCCCCCCCCCTTTTTTTGCTTTAGGTACAAGCTTAACGGTCTTTTTTTCAACCACAGGGTTTAGGTAAGACTCTCTTTGTCTATCAATTTTTTCTCGAGTTTCTTTGGATAAAAGTAGCGTTTTTAATTGCAGAAATTGACTGCTTTTCTTCTCTGAACTCCCTTCTAAATTGGAGTCTACAGCATTAACCGCATACACCCAGCTACTGCCACTGGCGATAAGCATAAAACTAAGTACAGAGATAAACATTTTTACAGTCATACAATACACTCCTATCACTTAATTTTTGTTTTTTCTGTCGAAGCATGCGTATGAAAAACAATCAAAGAGCAATTGGCTAACACATTACCTTTTACTAAATCAAAATTAGCTTGTACATCCACATTACCATTAAATAATTTTGTTTTACAGCTTTCCACCAAATAAAAAGGAGAGATATTTTGGCTAATGGTTTCAAATATTCTCATTAAATCTTCTTCGTGTTGTAGGCTCATAGTTAAGCTTAAACGACTAAAATAAAAGACTCTATTGGGTATTTTAATGCGAGAAAACAGCCCGCTGGTTAACGGTTGCTCGGCTGAAAAATTAAATTTTAAACTGGGAACCAAGTATTGCTCTGATAATGAAATCAAAGAATCCGTCCAAAAAACTCGATCTTGCTGTTTAACCAAGCCTTTTTTAATCAGCTCTTGGTATTTGTCACCGTATTTTTGGTATAACGTTAACTGACGCTGTAAAAACTGCACTTCACTTTGTAATTTTTCCAACTTTTGAATTTTTGGCTTTTCTTGAGCTTGCAGTTCTTTTGCAATTTCACCATAGGCGTACCAAGCCGCAGCACAAAGCAAGCTTAAGAGAATAAATACAACGGCAATACGTAGAAAAAAACGCCGTAATAAAGGGTCAGATAACAAGTTACTTGGGTTCAACGTCTTTTACTCTTATCTTAACGGTAAATGGAAGCGCATCAACGGGCTCTTTCGTGACTTCAATAATCAACGGCTGACTTAAATCTCTATTTAAAGGTTCTTCTTGTAACTCAACCGATTCAACACCAGGCAATCCTTTAAAATCTTCAACAAAGTCATCCACCCATTGTACGGGGTCTTTATATGTATCATAAAAGGGAAAAACCCATGCCGTTAAAATAATTTCACTATTACGGCTATCAAAGCGATTTAATGTTTTCCAATCCATCTGGAAAAGATGAATATGCTGTTCATGCTGTGCAAAAACAACACTCCATTGCTGAATATCAAAATTAATTACACGATTCAATTTTAAGTGTAAAACAGCTTCTGAAAATTCGACCGATGCTTTAACGTGTTGTGCATCATCTTGAAATTTAACGACCTCTTTTAGACGCGTAATTTCTGTTTGATGCTCTGAAATATTTTGCTCTAACAAGCCTTGTTTTTCCCAGCTTACAACCGAGTCAACCCCAGCGATAACGATGTAGTAAAGCCCGCCCAGTAACAGTAAAATATTAATGCCAATAAACAATTTTCGGCCTACAAGAAAAGCCTTAATTTTTTCAATATACGAATTTGAATAAAAAGTATTTGGTTTTTCATTTAAAATAAAATCAACCATCGCAGGTTGCGAAAAATATTGTGTCTTTTCACAACCATAATACTGGTTTTGTTTACCCAGCTCATTAAAGGTTAATGCGCTAAATATACTACCATCATTCTCTTCAGAAACGATTCCTTCTTGCCTGCTGGAATCAAACAACCCTTTTAACAACGCCTCATTACTGTCTAAAAAAAGCAAATTAATCTTGGTTTCTGCTGGCAACAGGTTCTGGCTTCGAACATAAGCAACAGCTAACTTTGTTTCATTTACTAATGTCTGCATCATATCTATCGCGTCATGCTCTAACTCAACCAAGCGACTGATCCTTAACTGTCCTTCATACAAAAACATTTGCCTAAAGGTATATTCTGATAACCGGCTAACCACTAAAAAAGGCTGTTCTAACTCGTTTTTAGACCACTTTAAATATGACTTAACACGTTTTTTAAAATAATCTACCAGTAAAAACGGTTTGGAATAAAGGTGAGTAACCAGTATTTGCGCTTCTTCTAATTTGTTTAAAAATCCTGAAAAAGCTTCATTATTTGCCAGCAATGAAATAAGAAGTAACTCTTCTTTTCGTCCACCATCACTCTCTTTATTATGATTTGTCCATTGCACGACATTTAAAATAATTTCTTCACTTTCAAATCTTGCTTTTCGCCGATCTAAAAATGCTTTTTTCTCCCAAGGCAATAGCTTCGGCGCCCACTCAAAATAGATATCTTCATCGACCACATCTATTACGATAGAAACATGTGTTTTTTCAGAAAGCGATGTTAAATACAGCTCAATTGGTTCAATATCCTCCCATTTAAACGTATCAACCAGTGACTCATTTTCTTTATAACAAGCAAGCCCTTCATCGGTTAAATAAAATACTGTTTTCATTATTGAACCTGCGCAATGGTATCGTAGATGGGCCCTAAAACAGCCACCATAATCCAGCCTACCACCGCGCCCATCACAACGGTTAAAATAGGCTCAATGGCTGGTTCAATTTTATCAATCAACTCTTTAGCTTCTCTGTCATAGAAATAACTCACATTTTTAAGAGACGTATCCATTCCTCCGCTTAATTCACCCACTTTAACCATTCTAATGGCCATGGGAGGGAAAACATCTGACTCTTCAAACGCTTCAAAAATAGGTTGACCATTTTCAATAAGTCGCACGGAGTGCAGTATATTTTTTTCTAAATATTTATTGCCCGCAATAATACTCGACATTCGTAAACTGTCGGGAAAACTTACTCCAGCGCTGTACATAACAGCCAATGAGTTTGCAATACGTGCCAATTTTAGTTTATATAAAACGGCACCTATAATGGGTATATTTAATATTTTTTCATCCGTTTTAAGTTTAAACTTAGGTGATTTTTTACGCGCTATTTTATATAGCGCAATGCAAATAATGGGCGTCAAAAAAAGCTCTAAAATGTATTTTTGAATAAACTCAGAGGTGGCGATTAACGCAACCGTTGCAAAGCCTAATTCTCCCCCCATCGAGCTAATAAATCCAACCAACTCTGGTACAACAAACAACATCATTAATACCACTACCCCAATTACCACGGTGGCAACAATGGCTGGGTAAATCATCACTTTTTTAGCTTTGGAGATTAACTCATCCTCCCATTTAAGCATTTCGGCTAGATTCACCAAAATCTCTTCCAACTTTCCCGTTTTTTCACCCACCGATACCAATGAAACATACACTTCACCGAATACACTTTCATAGGGCATCAAAGCCTCTGAAAAAGTTTTTCCCCCCTCCATCGCTTCGTAAATACTCGCAAGCATCTCTTTTACGGCATCATTTTCAAAGTTATCTTTTAAATCATCCAATATATCCATCAATGGAACACCTGCTTTCAGCAACTGCTCCAGCTGAAAAGTGAACCCAATAACGTCTTTACGAGAAACTTTGACTTTTCCTTTAAAAAGACTCGACTGCTTTCTTGCTCTCAATAAATCAATATTGGATTTTTTAAGTTTTAATTCCAGCTCTTGTTCATTGGCAGCAGGTAACGTACCAGAGACTCGCTTTCCAAACTTATTCATACCGCTGTAGTGATAGTTTTGCACGGGTTATCTCGCTATAATAAATCAGTAAGGTTAACAATTCGGCTGATTTCTTCCAAGGAAGTTTCTCCCTTTTTAACCCAGCGAATGCCGCTTTGAATCATCGTTGAAAAACCATTTTCAACGGCCTTTTCTAAAATGGAATGCTGTGAAGCTCCATCTAATAACAATTCATCCATTTCAGGTGTAAATCGTAACGTTTCTAAAACAGCAAGACGCCCTTTATAACCGACATTATTGCATTGATCACAACCCGCCGCACGATACAGAGTTAGGTTTTCATCTTCAGAAATAGATAAAAGCTGTTTTTCAAATTCTTCTGGCTCGTAGGAGTCTTTGCAATAAACACATAACTTTCTGGCGAGCCTCTGCGCAATAATACCGATCATGTTTCCAGACATAATGGAACGAGAAACCCCTATATCAAGTAATCGTGGAATGGCACCAATCGCTGAATTAGTATGCAATGTAGCAAATACTTGATGCCCCGTCATCGCTGCTCGAATCGACATTTCAGCGGTTTCAGAGTCACGAATTTCTCCAATCAAGATAATATCTGGATCTTGACGCATTAACGAACGAATACCCGCAGCAAATGTCATTCCAATTTCATCATTAATAGGAGTTTGACGAATAAGGGACATCGGATACTCAACGGGATCCTCTAACGTCATAATATTAACACCCACATCATTTAGTTCATTTAATATGGAGTAAAGCGTGGTAGTTTTACCCGAACCCGTCGGCCCCGTCACCAATAAAATACCCGTAGGTCGCCCCATCATTAGCTTTAGTTCGGCATAAGATTCGTCATCTAAGCCCAAATCGTCCAATGGAACAATCCCTTTTTCTCTATCCAAAATACGCAGTACAATGTTTTCGCCATGAGAACCAGGTAAACTTGAAATACGAAAGTCAATACGACGACCATGCACAATTAATGACATGTTTCCATCTTGAGGTAAACGTTGCTCGGTTAAATCCAGTTCAGACATCACTTTTAGTCGAACAACCAAGCCTGACCAAAAATTCTTATGGAATAGGCGTATTTGTTGTAAAACTCCATCAATACGGTACCGAATTCGAATGTAATCTTCTTCAGGTTCAAAATGAACATCCGATGCATTACGCTTGACGGCATCCGTCAAGATATTGTCCACTAATCGAACCATCGGCTGAGAATATTCACTTTCAGATGAGAGACGACTGTAATCTGATTTACCTGTTTCAAGCTCTTTTAATATCCCTTCAATCGACAGTTCATAACCATAGTATTTATCTATGGCAGATTGAATTTCTGCCTCTACAACCAGTACAGGTACCACTTGAATATTTGGGTTTTGCAAATGACGTTTTAACTTATCTAAAACAAGAATGTCATTAGGGTTGGTCATCGCCACTTTAAACTCTTGGTCTTTTAGGCTAATCGGCATGACCATATAGCTGTGTGCAAAAGCTTCTGAAACCAAAATAAGCGCCTTTGGATCTGGCACAACTTCCTTCAAACTCATCGAGCTGTAGCCAACGTAAGAGCCGACGATCTCGCGAATCACTTCGACAGAAGCAAAGCCCATCGTGACTAATATGTCTCCTAAAGTCTGTCCTGTTTTTTTCTGTTCAATTAACGCAATTTGTAACTGGTCATCACTCACGTGACCTTCACGGATTAACCGTTCTTTTAAGCGATGGGTGGTTGCACTCACTGCTTTTTCTCCGCCATAAACTGCCGAATAGTGATCAGTCTATTTTTAACTTGCGCTTCATTAAAGTTCACGAGATCCACATCGACAAAAGCAAGTGCCTCGGTGTAATAACGTGCGGCGGACTTATATTTTCCAAGCTGATCCAAACTGACGGCTAAATTAACAAGGTAGTCCGCATTATCAGGCTCTAAAGAGACCGCTTGAAAATAAGAATCCTGCGCTGCTAGCCAGTCTCTTTCAGTTGCGTATAAATTCCCTAACGCATACTGTAGCGTGGGAGAACTTGGATGTTCTTTAACCATTATTAACAACGAACTTTTCCAGTCTGAGTTAAGTTCAACATGCCCAGATATATTCGCAATCGCTTCAAAGGCATTTACGCTCGATGGTTGTGCAACCAATGCTTGTTGATAGTATGCCATCGCATCAACATATTGTTGCTGACTAACTAAAATATTACCTAATCCAATCAATGCAAATTCATTTTGAGGGTTCATCGCTAACACACTTTCAAAAATAGCCTGAGCCTGCACTAAATCTCCCTTTTCATAATTCGAATAAGCCTCTAACAAAACATCTTCTTCAGAATGAATCACTACAATGGCTTTATTTTGCTCTCTATTTTGTCGTTTTTTTGAATGGTCACTTGAAACTTTAATACTCGAAAGGTCCTCATTAGACGATTCAATTTCAGAGCCGTTAAACTTATCTTCTTTCGTTGACGGCACAACGGCTACTTGGTCTTTTGATCGTGCCTTAGAAGCAGGTTTCATGACTGAACGCTCAATAACTTCAGTCGCGGGAATTTCATTTTGAAAATCATGTTTCATTGAGCGATTGTTACCTGCGCTCGATGCTATCTCAGCTGAATCAAGGGCTGTATCGAGTGCATCAGAATTACCCGTAGCAACGGTTTCATTATTATTTTTATCTATGTTATTAACCTCTTTAACCAATATTTGAGTTTTAACAAGATTATATTTATTCATTCTTTGCTCAAGGTTTTCATATTGTTCTTGATAATACAAAATACCGTAAAAAAATATACCAATTATAAGAAGAAAAATTAATAGTATTAGAGCAAACTTAAATGACTTCTCTTTTGGGCGTTTCTCAGAAAGAGCACCAGCCACAAGAATAGGATTTAAGGGCTTTTCTAAACTCCTCTTATCTTTTTTCTGCTTTTTCTTTCCAAAACCCAAATAACCAGGTAATGCATCCAAACTCCACTTATAGCTGTCCTCATCTTCTTTTAACAGCTGCTTTTCAAGATTAACAGGAACACTACGACTCTCCACTGTATTATTTTTAACTGAGCTAACCGTTTTAGTTAAACTTTCTTCTATACCCAAAACATCAGCTTTTAAAAAGGTTTGATCTTCTACTGTATCATGAGAAGAAGCAGCATTTTCACCCACAGTACTTTCTAAAGGAGAGTCCTCTCTCTGAGCGGAAATGAGTGCACCCTCTTCTTTTAAGGTTGGCGTTTTAGAAGGCTCTTGTTTCGTCTCTGGTAAGCTTTGCTTAAAAGAAGGTTCTACATTAATTAGCTTTGATTCAGACAACGATGTACTTAACTCTTTCTCCATTTGCTTAGGCTCTTCAGCTTCTTGCAAGAGCTTCTCTATTACCAGTGGTTGAGCACTCGGATTTAGCTCCGTAGAAATAGAATCCTCAATAGCTAACTTAAGCGTACTGGATACTGATTTTGTTCTATTTTCAGTGCTTCCAGAACCGCTCGTTATTTTTAGGTTTTCTTTTTTCGGAGGGGGGCTGTCAAGCTTAAGTGAAAAAATTGCTTCTGATGTCTCCTGAACACTCTCTTTTGACAAAGTAGATAGAGGTGCTTTATTTTTAATTTTCTTTATACTTTCAACCTCAGAAGTGGACTTTACAGAGTCTAGAGAAAGCTTTATTTTTACCTCATTTTTTTCAGATTTTTCTTGAACATCAATGACTGGTTCAGCCTTATTTAAAGGCATATTTCGCACTGTTTCTTCAGCCTCATCTCCAACTGCATGATTTGAATCGACAATTTCTGCTAACGCCTTTTTCTTATCTTCTGCCGCTTTTTTTAAAGCTTCTAATAAAACACTCAAAACTATTTCTCTTCATCATTAGAATGCGTTCTTAAAAAACGACCTACGTGCTGTAAATCACCATTACTTATATCTGGATTTTTAATAATGGTTGGTCGAATAAAAATTACTAATTCTGTTTTTTGAGTTTGATCCTTTCGACTACCAAATAAGCTGCCTAAGATAGGCACATCACTTAACCATGGCACCCCTACGTTATCATGTAGTTTTTGATCTTCAATTAATCCACCAATCACAGCCGTTTGTCGATCTTTTAATCTCAGCACAGAGGACATTTCTTTTTCCTGAATCACAGGAATGACACTCTCAACACCTGCGTCTTTAAGTGCAGGGTTAGGATCAATTGCCGTTCCAATTTGCCTAGAAATTGTTGGTCTTACATTCAAGGTAATGTCGCCATCAGCACTGACAAAGGGCGTCACACTCATTGTAAATCCAACGGGAACCGTATGAATTGTAGATTCATACGTAGTTAATCCAGCCCCTGCGGCAGTTGCGGCAGTAATATTCACATCTACCGTAAAATACACTAAATTATTAACGACTTTTAATAAGGCCGTTTGATTGTTAATAGCCATAATTTTAGGACTTGATAATACCTTGCTTTCACCAAACGTTTTAAGCAAACGTAAGTTTGCAAGAATATTCCAATCCCCTGTCATAAACCCACCACCAGCCACAGAGTTCATTGTTGCGACAGAAAAGCCCGAAGCTGGCCCTGCAAAAGGAGAGGAAATACTAACTCCACCATTATCACCAAAAGCTTTTTCGCCCAAAACTGACCAATCAATTCCTGCTTGATACTCATCATTTAATATTACTTCAACCACCGTTGCCTCAATTAAGACCTGACGATCCACCCTTGTGGTCACATCTTGAATATACTCTTCAATAATTTTGTGCTTCTTTGCCGAAGTATAAATTGAAATAACGCCAGCCTCGGGATTAATCACTGTGTTTTTATCAAACCCTAACGTATCCCCCTTCTTTTTAGTTTCAATCTGCGCTAAAAGCTTGACGTTATCTTCCAAGGTTTGCCAAAAATCATGCTCAGACTTAACCGTTACTTTAGAAAAGCTTCCTCCTGATTTTTTAGTTTTTACCCCCCCCCCTGATGAGCCAGAAACACTCATCCTCATATCAATCGAGTCTTCACTCACTTTATTAATATTAACGTAATCAACCTTATAATTCCGCCACTCTGGAAGGTCTGGTTTAACTTTAATCGTATTGTTTTCAATAACAAACATTAAACCGGCTTGCTCTGCAATCCGTTCTAATATATCTTCTAACGGCTGATTCAATGCATTGATTGTTATATTTCCCTCTATATCACTATAAAGATCGATCTGTTTACCCGCATCCTGTGCAACTTGAAACAAAAGCTCTTTCACTGGCACATTTACAGCAGTAATTGAGTAATGTGAAGTCGATTCACCTCTAAAACTAGGTAATTTAGGCAAACTATTATTTGCTAAATCAGGAATTCTCGAACGGCTTCCCTGAATGCTCCCTATTTTAGGCGACTCAACAAGGTGACCATCTGGAATAAACTTTTCGGAAGTCGCCACCGCTGGTTCCTTCTTTAAATTCGAGTCATAGCAGCCTGTTAAGGATACGATCATGACCAATGAGACTAGTGGCAAAAAAAACTTCATAATAAGACGATTAATTAACATTGATTATTCCATACTGTTTTAAATAATATTGAGTATTTTCCAAGTTTTTAAGCACTCCACCAACCGTCACAACATAAGGATTTGACATCAACACATCCAAAGGAAGCTCCGAAATAATTCGCTGCAATGTTGAGTAGCTCGCTGAAGTTAAATACAGTACTCTAAAACGGTTTACCTGACCATTTATACCCAAATCTATTAAAAAATGTATCGAGTCTAAAGGCAAATTTTGTTTTTTATAAAAATCAACTGCTTCATCTAAAGTATTCAAATGAGGCGAAGCAAGCTGAATAATATACATTTTTTTCGGCATCGTGTGCAACCAATCTACAGATTCCAAATGCAAATTAACCAAGCGTTCTAACAACAAACCTTCTTTAACAAACATACGCCTTGATTTATGAGAAGCCTCTTTTATTAATGCGATACCCTCCCCCTCTACTTTTGCATTAACAGCATCCAAAATGATGAAATCGTCCTTAATAATAACACTTTGTTCGGCTAATTTTAGTTCATCTTTTAATAAAGTTGAATGAATTAATACCTCTGTATCATCATCAACACCCCCTTCATTGTCACTATTAATAACTACCCTATCATTAGTTCGTACCTTATCAGCTAGGACACTTTTAAAATTCAATATATTTGAAAAACTGTCAAATATTCGTATCCCAAAAAAAGAATAAAGCAGCCCTCCTAATAAAAGAACAAACAGAAATAAAATCTTAAAATTTTTTACTTTATCTTCATTGGTTACCACCCCTATATTTTTAGGAAGCATTGCGATATGTTTTTTAGTAACCTTTTTATCATCACAACTATAAGCAGACATAAGAAGCTTATCTGCAATCGTATTAATTGTTCTGGGAATACCTTCTGAGAGCTTATGAATTTTTTTTGAAATGCTCAAATCAAAAACATCTAAGCCTTCATAAGACGCTCTTCGAACTCGATAATTAAGGTAAGCATAAACTTCTTCTGGGGAAAGAGAAGGGATAAAAATACTGCATGAAACTCGACTCTTAAGCTGTCTAATTTTATCATTGGCTAATGCCACATCAAGTTCAGGCTGACCAAACAAAACGACCTGTAATAGTTTACCCTCACACGTTTCTAAATTACTTAACAATCTAATTTCTTCTAGCGTATCAAACGTCATGGCCTGCGCTTCATCAATCAACATGACTACTCGCTGCCCTTCTGAATAAAGTCGCACCAACTCGTTATTAATCATATCCAGCAAGGCATATTTAAAGGTTAATCCCTCTAAACTCAAACCCAGTTCAGTACAAATATGCATCAACATATCTTTAGGAGACAGATTTGGCGTATTAATATATAACACTTTAAAATTTTTGGGTAACGAATCAGCGAGCAAGCGCAACAACATCGTCTTACCACTACCTACTTCGCCCGTTACCTTTGTGATCCCATCTCCACGAGAAACGGTATAAACTAATGCTTCTAGAATATCTTGCCGAGAACCACTCTTATAGAAGATATTCACGTCGGGGGAAGATTTAAACGGGAGCTTACTTAATCCAAAAAATTTTCGGTACATTCAATAAATTGCCATATAGATAAAAAGGTTCTAAACGAACATTCATTTTACATAACTTAAACAATAAAATCGTTCATATCATTAAAATTAAGCCAAAAAAAAGCCCGCGACAGCAAAATGCTATGGCGGGCTTTCGTAATATAAGCTTGGCAATGACCTACTCTCACATGGGACCTCCCACACTACCATC
>Ga0256834_1000653_pt1 | contig 24702 bp, 24 predicted proteins | sample 4281140metaG_FD_190536 | JGI IMG/M metagenome (GOLD analysis project Ga0256834, IMG submission 190536) | Hydrothermal vent microbial communities from East Pacific Rise, Pacific Ocean - 4281-140 | ecosystem: Environmental > Aquatic > Marine > Hydrothermal vents | place: Pacific Ocean: East...
ACATTTTTGACAGTTTTTTTTGCATATAATTAATGTTAGTTAATAAAATACATTAATTATAGCTATTTTTTATTTATTTAAAGCCTTTTTTTAGTAAAAAATAGCACACATTTTTTACTATTTAGCCGAATTTAGTATTAAATCAGAAAAATCTCAAATATTATTTACAGGAGAAGCTCAAAGATAAACTCCTACATTTTTATTTTTTTCTATAGATTTTTTTAAAAGTTTTATTTCTTTTTCTTTTAAAAATCATCTTTTTTGCATATAAATTAATTCTATTAAAACACTAGATACAGTTAAATCAGCATTAATAGAATTTTTATTTACAAAATCAAATAATAATTCAAAATCTATATTATCATAATTTTTATAATTTTTTTCTAAAAAAGATTCTATATATTTTTTTTGTTTTTGTAATTTTTCTTTTATAGAAAAAATTTTATTATTATTTTTAATTAAATTTTTTAGTTCAATTTCCTTAGGAATTAATCAAGTTTCTATTAATAAAATTAAAAGATTTTCTTTGTTTTTAATTGTATTTTGATTATTAAATATTTTTATATAATCCTCTTGTTTTATTTTTTCTTCTAAATTAACTAAAATAGTTAAATAATTTTTTATATTTTCTAAGTCTTTTTCATTTTTTAGATTATTTTTTATTATTTTTACAAGTTCAATTTTTTTAGTAAAATATCAATGATTAGCAATTTTTTTTATTAATTCTTTTTTATTTATAATTTTTTGATTTGTTTCTAGAAAAGAATTAATGATTTTTTGATTTTTTTTGTTTATTTCTATATTTTTATATTTTTTTATAAAATCATTTTTTGATAAAAGAAAAAAATCATTTACTAATTTATCATTTTCTTTTATATATTCCTTATTTTTAATATTTTCATTTTTTATTTTATTTTGTTGATTACAAGAAAATAATAAAAGAATCATAGTTAATAATATTATTATTTTTTTCATTTTTAATTTTTTAATAAGTATAAGCAAGTCTCAAAAGAGACTTGCCTTTTTAAGGTTGAGTAATGAAAGAGATTTTACTTCCTACCCAACTATTAAGGAACTTAGTTTTTGTCATATCTTTAATTTTACCAACCCAAGGATCAAAATAGATAACAAATGAGTTATTGGCATAAATAACAGCTATAAAATGCTGTATCCCATAAAGAGAATGAGCCTTTGTAAGAATAATAGGAATTCTTCCTAAATTCAAATCAGCCACCAATTGATTATATCCACTATAAGCACCACTACGAATTTTTGCAGTATTCCATCTAAAACCATTTTTTACCATATTTTTCATATCATATACACTTTGATAGCTATAATATGGTGCATTTAAATTAGTATAATTAGAAAAAAGCTCTATTATTTTTGCTTCAACTAAAAATTTATAACTAATATAATTAGGTGTAGAATTTTTTTTATATGCATAATAGTTATCAACAGCAAGTAAACACATTGTGCCACAAGCACTACCTAAATGTTTTTTAGAAAGTGATGTTTGTCCAGGATATCTTTGTGCTAAATTGGAACCATTTTGTAAGTTATATGAACTTATAAAATTCCAATAAGTTAATAAAGATGAAGCCTGTAAATTAAAGGCAAAAGCAAGACTAAAAACTAAAACTATGATTTTTTTCATAATTTTCTCCTAATATTTTTTTTATCTTAAAACATTATAATATAAAAATAGTTATTTATAACCTCCTTTATTTTAGATTTTTTCTATATATAAATCTTAAGACAGATTATATTGTATGTATGTATGTATGTCAATTTTTTTTATAGTTTTTATAATTTCCCCAATTATTACAAAATTCTATAAGAAAATCTATATATGAAGATTTGGTTAAATTTGTTGATATTCATACAACAAATATTTCAAAAATAGAAGATTTACTTATTTTTATAGCTTCTAGTGCTAGTTCTGAAATAACAATTAATTCTTTGGCAAATAAAACTGGATTAAGTAATATTACTGTTGAATGATATTTGAAATACTTAGAAAAATTAGGTTGGGTTATTATGTTGAATAAATTTTGAGGGGTTTGAGAAACAATTAGGAAAGAAAGAAAAATATATTTATCAAATACAGCTATTTTATATATTTTTTCTCATAATTTACTTGAAAAATCAGTTTTTATTTGAAATATAAGAGAAACTTTTGTTATTTCAAATTTATATAATATAAAAGAAAAATATGATTTTGAAATATTTTTTAAATCAAGAACAGATATTATTTTAGTTTTTAATAGTTGAGAAAAAATAGAATTAGAAATTTGATGAAAAAATAAATCTAGAAATGATGTTTTTGTTGTAAAAGATGATATTTTGATTTGAGATAAAAAAAGTATTCCACTTTGGGTTTTTTGAGTTTTAGATTAAAAAAAAATTCTTTTTTTCTTGAAAATTTTTTACTTTCCCTTGCTAAATCAAAAAAAATAAATAAAATAAAATCATAATAATTGTTTAATTAAAAAAAATATGGAAAAAATTAAAAAAGAAAAAAAGAGTTTGGTTAAAGATATGGAAAGTTATAAAAGAGGTTTAAAGGCTTTAAATGACATAGTTTATAGAAATGTAAATAAAAAACAATGCAACAAATAGAAATAAATTTTGAAAATGATTTAAAAACTTTAAAAGAAGAAAAAACTTTTGATTTTGTAAAAGATGTTTATATAAAAAATATTTTATATGAATTTTTTGCTTATGTTTTTTCTATTTATCAGGAATTAGATTTTTTAAATAATAAAAAAATACTTGAACTAAAAACTCATACAATAATTTTATATGTTGGATCAATAATAGAAGCTTCATTATATTACTTTATTAATGAAAAATTTAAAAATGATGATAAAAGAAGAAAAAAATATTTAAAAATTAATGAATTTAAATCTGTTCAAAAATTAAAAATAGAAAATTGAGAAAAAATATATCATATTTGTGAATTAGAAGAAAAAGAAATTAGTTTAAATGATACAATTAATTTTAATGCTTTATTAAATTGAGCAAAAGATAATAAATTAATTGATGAAAAAATTATAGAAAAAGCTAATGATATTAGAAAAATGAGAAATACTATTCATATAAATGTTTATGTTAATTTAGAACAAAATTTATGTGAATTAGAAAAAGTTTTTATAGATACTAAAATAATTTTAGATTATATTGAAAATAATATTTAAGATAAATATTATTTTTTTTTGTTTTTTAAAATAAAATACCTATAATTATATTTGAAAATTAATTTACTTTTTTAATTTCATATTTTATGAAAAAATTATTAGCTATATTATTTTTAGTTTTAATGCTTGTTTCTTGTGGTAAAACTGATTATAAAGATTTATCAAATAAAGAAAAAACTAAAATTCAAGCAGAAGCATTTGCTTTGACTTTGAAAGATATGTGAGCCATTTTTAAATGAAAAAAATCTTGAGGAGACCTTGCTGAAAAAACATTAAAAGAAAAATATCCTGATATTAATTTTTGAGATTTTTCTGAATTAGAAAAAGATATTGAAAATATGGATATTTGACTTAATCTAAAATCAAAAAATCTTAAATGAGTAAATATTAATAATAAAGTTATAATTAATCCAAATTAAAAAAAAACTGAAAATAACACAAAATTTTTATATTAACCTAAATACTTCAATAAAAAAATTGATTATATTAAAAAAAACCTATAATTAACTTGAATTTATATTTTAAAAATTAATAAAAAAAATTATGAAAAAAATAATAGTTTTACTAACAATATTAATGTTAGCAAGTTGTACAATTGATAATTGACAATGAAATAAAATAGAATTTTGAGAATCAGGATTAAAAATAGAAACTTCTAATTGAAAAAAGATTGAACTTTGAACATGATTTTGAGAAAAAAATGAAGAAAAAAAGGAAATAAAAAATTCTGAAAAAGATACTGATAATGTTGAAGAAAAAGTTGAAGATAAAAAAGAAGTAAAAACAGAGGAAAATATTGAAAAAGAGGAAGAAATGGTTTTTATTATAGAAAATGATAAAATTGTTTTTAATGATTGAAATACTGTTTTTATAATAAACGGTGATAAAATTGTAATTAATGATTCTAAAAATAATTGAGGTATGGAAAGTAATTTTATTTTAAATAGTGATAAAATTGTTGTAGGAGATCAAGATGTTAATATTATTTTAAATGATGATAAAATTGTAGTTAATAATAAAAGAGATACTATTGTTTTATTAAGAGATGATATTAATGAAATTAATCCTTGAATAAAAAAAGTAATTAATTTTTGAGATTCTTTAACTATTTGAAATAATTTTTCTGTTTGAAAAGAAGCAAAAATTTGAAATTCTATAAAATTTAATAATAGAAGTTTAACAATTTGAAGTATTGAAATAAAAGAAGATTGAGTTTATAAAAATTGAGAAAAATTTAGAAGTATAAAATCCTTAAAAGTTTCTGATGAAGCTTATATTACAAAAGATAAAATATCTTTTGCAAAAGATATTTATATAACAAAAAATGAAATAAAATTTAAAGATAAAATAATTACAAAAGATGAAATAAAATTTTCTTCTGATATTTTTTTAGATAAATCTGGAACAATAAAATTCAAAAATCAAAGTAATTAAAAAATTTATCTAAAATTTTAATTCTATAAAAAATAGAGCCAAAAATATTTTACAAAAAGAAAAAAATATATATTATGTTAAAAATAATTTAATAAAAAATAAAAAAATATGAGAGCAGGATTAACAAATATACAATGGTGTGCAGGTTGTGGTGATACTTTGATTATTATGGCAATAAAAAATGTTTTTAAAGAATTAGAAATAGAAAGTCATAACAGAGTTGTTGTGACTTGAATTTGATGTAGTTGAAAATCTAGTCAATATATTGATTGATATGGTGCTGAAACTCTTCACTGAAGATGAGTTCCTTTTGCAACTTGAATAAAAATGACTAATCCTGAATTGACAGTTTTGGCTATTTCTGGTGATTGAGATTGACTTTGAATTGGAATGTGACATTTTATACACGCGTGCAGAAGAAATATTGATATGACTTATTTGATTTTTAATAATGAAAACTATGCCCTAACTACTTGACAAGCTTCAGCAACTACTCCAATTTGAGCAAAAACAAAAACTACCCCAGAAGGAAATAAAACAGCTCCTTTTGATGTTTTAGTTTTGGCAGAAGCTTCAGGTTGCAAATTTACTAAAAGAGCAACTACAGACAATTTTAAGCAATTAAAAGAAATTATAAAAAGTGCAATAGAATATAAAGGGTTTTCTGTTGTAGATATTGCTCAGGCTTGTCCTAGTTTTAAAAGATGGTAATAATTAAAAAAAAATAAAAAAATGCTAAAAAAATTTAAATTAATAGAAAAAAATAAATTAACTCCTGATGTTTATGAATTAATTTTTGAAAATGATATAGAGGATTTTTGAAAAGATTTTAAATCATGACAATTTGTAACTTTTATTTTAGATAAAATTTGAGGTAGAGCATATTCTATCTTAGATTTTTTGGGTTCTAATAAATTTATTTTAATTATAAAAAAACGGGAATTAGAAAATTGATGAAGAGGTGGAAGTAAATATATTTGTGAAAGGGAAATTGGAGATATTTTATCAGGAGTTTGACCTTCTTGACATTTTGTTTTGCAAGAAAATAATAAAAATAAATTATTTCTTTGAACTTGAACTGGTTTAGTTCCTCTTTATAATCAGATTTTATGAGCTTTAGAAAAAAAATTAGACTCTAAAATAATGTTAATTTTTTGAGCTAGAAAAAAAGAAGATTTATTTTATATTGAAAAATTAGAAGAATTAAAAAAGAAAAATTCTAATTTTGATTATAAAATTTATTTAACAAAGCAAAATGATGAAAAATATGGAAAATGATATATTACAGATTTTTTAATAAAAGAAAATATTAATAATTTCTCTGAATTTTATATTTGTTGAATTCCTGTGATGATAGAATCTTCTATAAAAATTTTAGAAAATTTGTGAGTTTGAGAAAAAAATATTTATTTTGAGAAATATTAATTATGATTAAAAAAATACATAAACTTAAAACAGAAATTGAACAATCAAAAAATAAAAGTTTTTTAAAAAATAAAATAAAACAATATATAAAAAATCACAAATACATATCTTCAATAGCTTTTAGTAAAAAAAGAAGAAAAGTATATATTGAAAAATGGTTTGAAGTAAATATAAGACAAAAAAGAAGATATAATATAAATAGATTACAATCTTTTTTTTGTTGAATTGAATTAGTTAAAAAAGCTGATTTTTGTTATAAAAACGATGTTAATCAATATGAAATTATTTGATTAACTCCTAAATGAGTAACTGTAATAGTCCATTTGAGAAAAGAAATAAATAATAATAAAGATAGTTATACTTTTTACATTTCTTCTTATTTTAAAGACTAAAAAAAATAACTTAAAAAGCCATCTTTTTAAATTATTTTTATTGCAACACTCGTATAATATTTCCCAAAAATACTCAGCTGCTCACTATCTTTTAGATATCCTAACAAGGATAAATTGTCCTTAGTATTCCCTCCTTTTTTTGGAAGTTTCATAAATAGTTTAACAATAAAAATTAAAATTGCAAATTATTTTTTGGGAAAATTCTATAGCAAGTAAAAAACATATTTAATTTTTATTTCTTCACATATTTATCAACAAGTTTTTTCAAAATTTTTAAATCATCTTTTGTTTCCAGATTTTTTTTGGGACTGTATTTTAGCAATGGTCTCAAATTAACTTCTTTTTTATTAAATGTAGTAAATAAATGTTCTACCAAACTTTCAATATTAGGAAAAATATTTTCTTTTCAGAATTTTTTAAAAAAATTAACTTTTCAAAGCTTATTTATCACTTTTACTCTCAAACCTGTAATATATAATTCTACATCTGTTTTTTTAATAGTTTCTATAATACTTTCAAAAGATTCAACTCCTGAACTATCTATATCTCACATTCATTCTAATTCTAAAACCATAATTTTTAATTTATCTTTTTCAAGTAAAATATCCAAAATTTGTTTTTCAAAATAACTAGAATTTGCAAAATATAAAATATTATTAAATCTCAAAATACTTATTTCTTTAGAAGTTTTTAATCATAATTCTTCTGCATCTTTATAATCTCAATCCTTATATAAAGACATTTCTTGAAGTTTTGGTCTCATTGATTTGTGAATAAATAAAGACAAAGAAATCAAAACTCAAAGAATTATTCAGTTTTCAATACTTGGATAAAATCATAAAGTTAGAAAAAAAGTTAAAACTCATAAAATTCAATCTTTTTTTTCTATTTTGTAATATTTTATTAAAGGTTCAATTTTTATTAAATGAGAAACTGCAACTATTATAATTGCTGATAAAATAGCTATTGGTAAATAGTATAAAAGTGGAGTTAAAAACATTAAAGTAATTCAAACTAAAATTCAAGTTAAAACTGAGGCAAAAGGAGTTTTGGCTCAGCTTTTCAAGTTCACAGCTGTTTTACTAAAACTTCAAGCTACTCAAAAACCTCCAAAAAAACTACTTGAAACATTTGCCAATCATTGTCAAATTAATTCTTTATTAGGAGAAAGCCTTTGTTTGGTTGTAGTTGCAACAAATTTGGCTACAGCAATAGTTTCTGTAAATCATATAAGAGCAATAATAATAGAAAAAATTGCCAAATTTTTTATTTGTTCAAAACTAATATTTTCAGGATATGGAATAACAAATTCAGGTAATCATTGAGGAATTATTCATACTATTTTTCAACCATAATCTCCAGAATAACCTATTAAATAAGAAGCAATTATAGATAAAAATAAAATAATTAAAACTTTTGGATATTTTGGAAAAAATTTTTGCAATAAAATCATAAAAACTATTGCCCCAGCTCAAAATAAAAAAGTTATAGAAAAAACATTATCTATTCAATATTTAAAAATATCTATAATATATATTAAAATATTATCATTTTTTGGAACATCTACTCAAAAAATTTTTGGTAATTGTTTTATAACAGTTATGAGTGCAACAGCATTTGTAAATCAAATAATTACAGGATTTGATAAAAATTCTACGATTATTCAAAGTCGTAAAAATCATAAAAGTAAATAAAAAACTCAAATAAATAATGCTAAAAGTGAGGCATAAACTGCATAAGTTTCAGGAGTTGTAGCAAGTGGCTCGAGAGCTGTTGCTGTCATAAGAGCAACAATTGTAACAGCTCAAGTTGACATTTGTCTACTAGAACCAAAAAGTCATCAAATAATAACCCCAATAAGTGCAGTATAAAGTCAATATTGTAAATATTGTGTATCAAATCAAGCCAAAGAAGCATAAGCCATAGCTTGAGGAATCACTATTAAAGCAACAGTTATTCAGGCAATTATATCAGCTCTTAAAATATTTTTATCTTTTAAAAGTCCTATCCAACTTAAAAAAGGAAAAATAAAATGTAGGATTTTTTTTGTTTTTGACATAAAAAAATTAAGAAAATTATTATTTTCTTAATTTTATCATATTTTTAATTTTTATCAAAATTAAAATTGTCTTTTTTAATTAAAAATATTTTTAGTAAATTTATTTGTTTAAAAAAAATTTTGAAATTTAAAAAAAAGTGATAAACTCTTTTTGTTCTAAATTTTATTTGTATAAAAAAAATTTTATTATGACTACAAAAGATAACAAAAAACAAGTTGCATTAGTAAAACTAGAAGCTACAGAATTAGCTAAAATAGAAAATGTTTTTTCTGAAGCAAGAGATTTTAGAGAAGTTTGAGAAAGAATTATGGCTCCAATTGATAATATTATTTCAGAAACAGCTATTGTTATAGATAATGATCCTATAATGAATGTTTCAGGAGAATTAGACAAAATGAATAATTCTGTTCAAGAAGTTTATAGTGATATTATAAATAATGACTGAGCTTTGATGAGAATAGCAAAATCTATTCCTTTAATTGGAAGTTTGGCAAAATCTATTGATAAAAAATTTGATGAAGCTTCATTTAATATGAAATGAGTTGAATGAAAAATTGGTGTGATTTTCGAAGGTTTTGATATTTCTTATAGTTCAGTTAATAAATCTATTGATTTACAAAAAAACTTTTTAGATTGAATAGGTTGAAATTTGGAAAAAGTTATTGCTTATAAAGAATTTATTTCTGTTAAAATAGAGGAATTAAGAGAAAAGATAGAACAAACAGAAGATGAAAATAAAAAAAATAAATTAAGTTTATTTTTAAGAAATGTAGAATTTTTTCAATGAAATTTAGTTGTGTTAATTGGTAATTTAGATATGGCTAGAAAAAGACTTTTAATGAGACTTGATTCTGCTAATAAATTATCTCTAGCAATGAGTTCTAGTAGGCCAATTTTCAAAACACTTCTTTCAACTGCAATTATAGAAACTTCTAGCCAAAAGGCTATTGATGCTTCAATGAAAGCTATGGAAGTTATGGGAAGAACTATTGATAAAATGAGTTCTGAATTGACAGATAAAGCTATAGAATGAAATAAAAAAGCTGAAGAAATGTCTTCTAAACCAGTTGTTTCAACTTCTATTTTTATAGAAAATGTTGCTAAATTAAAAAATCATTTTGATGAAATAGAAGATTTTAGAGAGCAAATTGCTTTAGAAGCTGAAAAGGAAAGAAAAATTTTTATAGAAGCTAAAGAAAGACTTGAAAATATAAAGATTTTAAATAAAGCTGATACAGAGGAATTTAATAAAATGTTGGTTGAATGAAAAATAAGTAAGTAAAAAAATATAAAACAAAAAATCCTAAAATTTAATTTAGGATTTTTTGTTTTAATTAACTTTTCAAATTTTTTTTAAAAAGGAATATCTTCAACAGAAATTTCTTCTTCTTCTTTTATTTTAGATTTTTTTACAGCCGGAGTTGTTGAAGTTGTAGCTGAATTAGAATTTTTTGAAAAATCTCATGGGTTATCAGATTTATTATCAAGCATAATCATATTTTCTCAAACTATTTCTGTTCTATATCTTTTTGTTCCATCTTGAGCTTCCCAATTTCTGGTTTGTAATCTTCATTCCATATAAACTTTTGAACCTTTTTTCATATATTGACTAGCAATTTCTGCCAATTTTCACCATAAAACAATATTATGAAATTCTACTTGTTCTTGTTTAACTCAGCTAGAATCAGTCCAATTTCTATTTGTAGCAATAGAAAAACTAGTAACATTTTGTCCATTTGGAGTTTGTTTTAATTCTATATCCTGAGTTATTCTACCTATTATTTGTACTTTATTTAAATCCATAATTTTGTTAGTTAAAATATAAATTGTTTATTAATTAAAATTTTGTTAAAATATTTTTTGCCACAAAGTTAAAATCATTCTCAATCATCAGAGTCATCATAGTTTGAACCTCATTTTTTGTTTAACATTCAATTTAACCCCCATCACATTACCATTCAAATTATTCAAACATAAATAATTCACATATATCATAAAGCAGGTGGTCATAAAAAAAAGATTTGAGGTATAGCTAAAGCATTTGAGGCAACAAATATAACAAAAATAAAAAAACCTAGCCAAAATAATAACATATTAAAATTTTTCATTTTTTAGAAAATTTAAGAAATATTTTTACTATTATAGATATTTTTTTATTTTTTTCAAATAAAAACTAGAAAAAAAAAATTTTTGTATATAATAAGTATTAAATAAATTGTTTTTATTACAAAAAATAATAAATTTAAAACTTAAAAATAAAATTAATAAAAAATGTATAACCATAAAGAAATAGAAAAAAAATGGCAAAGCTATTGGGAAAAAAATAAAACCTTTAAGGTAGAAAATGATTTTTCTAAACCTAGCTTTTATACACTTGATATGTTTCCTTTTCCATCTGGAGCAGGACTTCATGTTGGGCACCCAGAATGAATGACTGCTAATGATATAGTTGCAAGGTATAAAAATGCAAAAGGTTTTAATGTACTTCATCCAATGTGATGGGATGCTTTTTGACTTCCTGCAGAAAATTATGCAATTAAAACTGGAACTCATCCAAAAATTACAACTAAACAAAATATAGATAATTTTAGAAAACAAATTAAATCTTTAGGTTTTTCTTATGATTGGGATAGAGAAGTAAATACAACTGATCCAGAATATTATAAATGGACTCAATGGATTTTTTTAAAACTTTTTGAAAAAGGTTTAGCTTATGAACAAGATTTACCAATAAATTATTGTCCAAGTTGTAAAACTGGTTTGGCAAATGAAGAAGTGCTAAATGATTTTTCTTGTGAAAGATGTGGAGAAAAAGTAGAAAAGAAAAAAATTAGACAATGGGTTTTGGCTATTACTAAATATGCTGATAGACTTTTAAATGATGTAGATAAATTAGATTGGCCAGAAGGTATAAAAGAAATGCAAAGAAATTGGATTTGAAAAAATAATTGAGTTAAATATAAATTAAAAGTTAAAGATACTGATTTAAAAATAGAAACATACTCAACTCATTTTGAAGCATTTTATGCAGATACTTTTGCAGTAATTGCTGCTGACCATGATATTTTATCAAAATTAGTTGAATGAGTAGAAAATGAAAAAGAAATTTTAGATTTTACACAAAAAATAAATAATCAAAAAGTTTGAGGTTGATATAAAGAAACAGTAGATCATGAATGAATTTTTACTGGTAGATATTTATTAGATCCTATTACTAATGAAGAATTACCATTATGGATTTCTAGTTATGCTTTATCTGATTATTGAACTTGAATAATTAAATGTTCAGCTCATGATGAAAGAGATTTTAGTTTTGCAAAAAAATATAATATTCCTCTAAGAGTAGTAATGTTTCCTGAAAATGCTACTGAAGAAGAATTAAATGATATTAAGGAATTTAAATATTGTTTTAATAATTTTAATAAATCAATTCTTACTTTACCAAAAGAATTTTTTTGAAAAAAACCTTTAGAAGCAAAAGATGATATTTTAAAATACCTTGTAAAAAATTGATTTGCTGAAAAATCTATACAATATAAATTAAGAGATTGGTTATTTTCAAGACAAAGATATTGGGGAGAACCAATTCCTTTGGTTCATTGTGATAAGTGTTGAATAGTTGCTGAAAAAGAAGAAAATCTTCCTATTTTACTTCCTGAAACTGATAATTTTGAGCCTAGTGGAGATGGTACAAGTCCACTTACAAAGATAGAAAGTTTTGTGAATTGTGAATGTCCAAAGTGTTGAGATAAAGCAAAAAGAGAAACAAATACTATGCCTCAATGGTGAGGAAGTTGTTGGTATTATTTGAGATATATGGATCCAGATAATAAAGAAATGTTAGTTGACCCAGAAGTTGAAAAATATTGGGGACAAGTTGATAGTTATGTTGGTTGAGCTGAACATGCTGTTTTGCATTTACTTTATGCAAGATTTTGGCACAAATTTTTATTTGATATCTGAATTGTTTCAAATGATGAACCTTTTTATAAACTTAAAAATCAAGGTTTAATTACAGCATTTTCATTTCAAAATAAAAATTGAAAATTAATTGCTAATGATTTGGTTGAAGAAAAAGATTGAAAATTTTTTAGCCTTGAAAATTGAGAAGAATTAAAACAAGTTATTGCAAAAATGAGTAAATCTTTAAAAAATGTAGTAAATCCAGATGAAATTGTAGAAGAATATTGAGCTGATACTTTGAGACTTTATGAAATGTATATGGCAGATTTCAAAGATTCAGCTCCTTGGGATACAAAAAATATTGTTTGAGTAAAAAGATTTTTAGAAAAAGTAGAAAGAGCTTTTAATAGTGTTGAAGCTAAATTTGCAGAAGATGATTTAGAAGCTATAAAACTTTTAAATAAAACAATTAGAAAAGTTGAAACAGATATTAATAATTACAAATTTAATACTGCTATTGCTTCAATGATGATTTTGGTAAATTATGGTAGACCAACTGATGAAAAACTTTTTGTTGAATGGAAAGAAAAGTTTAATATAATTTTATCTGCTTTTGCTCCATTTTTAGCAGAAGAATTATGGGAACATATGTGAAATAAAAAAAGTATATTTTTTGCTAGTTGGCCAGAAGTTGATGAAAAGTTATTAGTTGAAAATACTATAAAAATAGCTGTTCAAGTTCTTTGAAAAGTTAGATGAACTATAGAAATAGAAAAAGATGAAGATAAAAATTCTGTTTTAGAAAAAGCTAAAAATAATCCTGATATTTTTAAATGGATTGAATGAAAAAATTTGGTTAAAGAAATTTATGTTCCTGGAAAAATTGTGAATTTGGTTGTAAAATAGGAAAAAGTAAATAAAAAATAGTAATTACAAGAAAAATTCTTATATATTACTATATGTTATTTTACAAAAAATATATTTACACAGATTTTTGCATACTCCCAGAACTTTTTTTATCTAGGCATTCAGTAAAAATCCAAACCTTTTTCATCAACCATAGATTTTGTTACAAAGTTTTTCTTTTTTCATTTTACAAAAAATCATCTTTCATCTAAAAGTCCTTGTTCTTTAAGAGTTTCAACATTTTTAGATTTTAGTTTTTTCTTTGGAAATCTTTGTTTATTTTCAAGATAGTGCTCTCTAGCTTTATAAGATTTATTTTTTCTTACTTGTGGATTTTCACTACCAATATATACTTGTGCAGATTTCTTCTTTCCTTTTGCTAATTTTCTAGCAGCAGCTTGTTTTTTTACTATTCTAGAAGTAAGTCAGTGACTATTTGCCATTTTTTATTATTATTATATGTTAAATCTTTAAAATTATTATGCATTATAATTAGTTTTAAAAAAAAATCAAAATAAATTTTACCTTTTTTTATATAGGTAAAAAAAATTATTTTAAAAAAAAATCATATTTACTTTTGAATATTTTTTTTTTTACATATAATGCTAAGCATAAAAATTTAATTTAATAAAAAAAGAAGAATGATAAACAGTTTTATAACTAAAATTTTTTGAGACCCATCAGAAAAAAAAGTAAAGTCTTATAATGTAGTTGTTGAAGAAATTAATAAAAAGTATGAAGAATTTTCTAACTTAAGTTTAGAAGATGTAAAAAATAAAACTCTAGAATTCAAAAAACTATTTGAATGACTTAATTTTGAAGTTGAAGAAGAAAAAGAAAAAATTAATAAAATTTTAGAAGAAATAAAAGTTGAAGCTTTTGCCCTTGTAAAACATACTTGTACACTTTTAAATTGAAAAGAATTTGAAGTTTCTGACTGAAAAAAAATACTTTGGAATATGATTCCTTATGATGTTCAACTTGTTTGAGGTTTAACAATTCATGATGGATGTATTTCTGAAATGAAAACAGGTGAATGAAAAACTTTAGTTGCAACAGCTCCTGCTTATTTGAATGCTTTAACTGGAAATCCTGTTCATATTGTTACTGTTAATGATTATTTAGCAAAAAGAGATTCTGAAGAAATGTGAATACTTTACTGAACATTATGACTAGAAGTTGGTGTTATTACTCATGATATTTCAGGAGAAGAAAAACAAAATGCTTATAAAAAAGATGTTTTGTATGCTACAAATAATGAACTTGGTTTTGATTATTTGAGAGATAATATGGTTACTTCTAATAAAGAAAAAGCTCAAGGAAAATTGTATTTTGCTATTATTGATGAGGTTGATTCTATATTAATTGATGAAGCTAGAACTCCTTTAATTATCTCTGCTCCTGATAATGAACCAACTTCTAAATACCAAAAATTTGCTGTTATTTCAAAAGAATTAAACAAATGAACTGATTATAAAATCGATGAAAAACAAAAAACTGCTACTTTAACTGAAGACTGAATTGAAAAAATTGAAAAAATTTTATGAGTTAAAAATATTTATATTTCAGACCATTATAATGATTTACATCATATAGAAAATGCTTTGAAAGCAAAGGCTGTTTATATAAAAGATAAAGATTATTTAGTTTCAAATTGAGAAGTAAATATTATTGATGAACATACTTGAAGAGTACTTTCTGGAAGAAGATATTCTAATTGATTACATCAAGCTTTGGAAGCAAAAGAAGGTGTTGAGATTCAACAAGAAAGTAAAACGTTGGCTTCAATAACTTTTCAAAATTTCTTTAGAATGTATGGAAAATTATCAGGAATGACTTGAACAGCAAAAACTGAAGAAGAAGAATTTTACAAAGTTTATTGACTTGAAACTCTTGTAATTCCTACAAATAAACCTTTAATTAGAGATGATAGAATTGATTTACTTTTTAAAAATGAAAAAGGTAAATTTGAATATGTTGTAAAATTAATTGAAGAAGTTACTAAAACAAAACAACCTATTTTAGTTTGAACTGTTTCAGTTGACAAATCAGAATATTTGAGTTCACTTTTGAGTGCAAAATGAATAAAACATGAAGTTCTGAATGCAAAACAACATGAAAGAGAAGCTGAAATTGTTATAAAAGCTGGGCAAGCTTGAGCAATTACAATTGCTACAAATATGGCTTGAAGATGAACTGATATAAAACTTGGTGAATGAGTTTTTGATTTATGATGATTATATATTATTTGAACTGAAAAACATGAAACAAGAAGAATTGATAATCAATTAAGATGAAGAGCTGGAAGACAAGGAGATCCATGAATTACACAATTTTTAGTTTCTCCAAATGATGATGTTATGAGAATTTTTGGTGGAGATAAATTATTTTGAATTTTTAATTCCAATTTTTTTGCTAGTTTGCCGGATGATGAACCTTTACCAAGTGGACAAAAAATGCTTACAAAAAAAATCACAAGTGTTCAAAAACAAGTTGAATGATACAATTTTGATACAAGAAAACATATTTTAGAATATGATGATGTTATAAATAAACATAGAGAAATAATTTATACAAAAAGAAACAAAATTCTTGATGCTGAAAATATAGATGATGATGTACAAGAAATGGTTAAAAAGCAAATAAAAAATGTTGTTGTTTCTGAGTTGGCAAAAAATAAAGATAGTAATAATTCTAAATTAATAGAAAAAGTAAATAAATTTTTAGAAGTTGAAGCTATTGATACAAAAGTTGAAATTGATGATGTTATGTGAGCTGAAGATCCACAAGGGCTTGCTAATTATATAGCAAATATTGCTTTGGAAGAATTTGAAAAAAGGAAAAAATTATTTGAAAATGAAGAAATATTTTTTGAATTAGAAAGAAAAATTGTACTTTGAAGTATTGATGAATTATGGATGAGGCATATTGATAATATGAGTAAACTAAAAGATGAAGTTGCTTTTTCTGGTTATGCTCAAAAAGATCCTTTAATTGTTTATAAGGAAAAAGCTTTTATAAAATTTGAAGATTTAATCCATGAAATAGAATATAAAACTACAAAAGCAATTTTTTCTGTTAATCCAAATGAAATAGTTGATAAAATTAATCCAGTTGCTGGAATAGAATTTGATGAAAAAGAAGCTGATGAAATTTTGGAAAATTTGGCAAGAACTTTGGAATGAACTAAAAAAGCAAAAAAAATTAATCCACTTTTTAATGTTTGAAATAATGATAATATTGAAGTAGAAAAAGTAAAAGTTAGGGTTTAAAAAAAATGGCTAAAAAATTTAAAAAAATATTACTAAAAAGTAGTATTTTTTTTTGTTTTAATTTTTTATTTAAATATAATAAAATATTTTAAATAAAAGTAAAGTTAAAAAAATAGAAAAAAATAATTTTTTATGATAAAATAGTAGTAATATTTATATATACATAAAAATAGTTACAAAAATGCCAAATTTAGATATAAATTCTATAAAAATAAGAAGAGAAGTTTCTGATATAATTACATATGTTAGTGATCTTTTTTTGGAGGCTGTAGAAAGCTGATCTTCAGATATTCACATTGAACCAAATAGAGATTTTATTTTAATTAGATTTAGGCAAGACTGAGATTTTACAATTTTTGATAAACTTGATGTAAAAAACACCTCTACATTACTTACAAGATTAAAGGTTCTTGCAAGAGTAAAAATAGATGAAAATAAAAAACCCCAAGATTGAAAAATAGTTTATAACTATGAGCCAACAAATTGAGATGATAGGGAAATAATAGATGTAAGATTTTCAACTCTGCCAACAGCTTATTGAGAAAAAATAGTAATGAGAATATTAAGACAAGATACTTCTTTAATTGATATTACAAAACTTTGATTATTGCCTGCAAATTTGGAAAGAGTTAGAAAGGCTCTTAAAAGTAAATATTGAATTATTTTAGTAGCTTGACCAACAGGTTCTTGAAAATCTACAACTCTTTTTTGAGTTTTAAAAAACTATAATCCACTTGAATACAATATTTCTACTTTAGAGGATCCAATAGAATATGATATAGATTATGTAAATCAATCACAAGTTAGGCCTGATATTTGATATTGATTTGCTGATTGATTAAAAAGTTTGATGAGACAAGACCCTGATATTATTATGGTGTGAGAAATAAGAGACAAAGAAACTTCTAATTTAGCTGTTGAGGCTGCTCTTACTGGGCATTTAGTTGTTTCAACAATACATACAAATTCAGCAGCAGCAACAATTCAAAGACTTACAAATATGTGAGTTGAAACATTTTTACTTGTTTCAGCATTAAAAATGATTATTTCTCAAAGACTTGCTAAAAGAACTTGTAAATTTTGTAAGATAGAAGATAAACTTTCTGAAGCAAAAATGATAACAGTAAGGAAAATTTTAGATAATATTTTAAGTAAAGAAGATTTGAGTAATATAGTATTTTATAAATGAGCTTGATGTGAAAAATGTAATAATTCTGGTTATAAATGAAGAATCTGAATACATGAAGTTTTGATAATGGAAGATTATCTTGAAAAACCTATTTTAGATGATGCTAGTTCCAATCATTTGAAAGAATTAGCAATGGAAAATTGAATGATAACAATTGTTCAAGATGCTTTACTTAAAGCAACTTTGTGAGATACAACTGTTGAAGAAGCTCTTAAATTAATTTAATAAAAAAAAAGTATGTTTAAAAATGTATTTCAAAAAATTTTTTATAGAAAACCTGAAAAAATAAGTTATGAAAATATTACTAATTTTAATAGTTTATTAAAAACTATTAATTATTATATAACAATTTTGGACTTTTTAAAGGCAAAATCTATTATAGATGAAATTAAAAAAAAGGAATTGGATTTTTATAAAAGTCTATTATTAAAAGTGGAATTAGACAAAAAACAAAAAGGTGATTTGGAAAAATATTATAAAAAAAGAATAAATAAAATTGAAAAATTAAATAATAAATACCTAAAAGAAAAAGATAAATATGAAGAAGCTTTAGAAAAAGAAAAGACTAAAATTAGAATACTAAAAATAGAAAAAAAATTAGATGAACTTATTTTAAAAAGAGAAATAAATTTAGCTGAATGACTTTTGAATAATTTTTTAGAAAATTATAAAGAAAATTCTACAATAATAAAATTTTATAATAAACAAAAAAATAAATTACTTGCAATAAGAAAAAAAAATAAAAATATTGAAGAAGAAAAATTGAAAAAAAATTCTAAATTAGAAGCAATGAAGCTAATTTGAAAAATTCAAAAAGAAGATGAATTAATTGAACAATTAGAAAAACCAAATACATTTTTTTGAATATTAAAAGAAAAAATAAATATAGCAAAATTAATTTCTAAAAAAATTAGTAGAAAGAGATTGCTTGATGAAATTACAATACTCTTGGAAGAAGACAAAAATATTACAGAAGATAGTTTGAAATCAAAACTTTGAAAAATTCATAAATGAGTAGTAAAAGAGGTTATTAATAATGAATTATTTGGTTTTAGGTTTTTTTGAAAAACATTATGAGCTGATAGAATAACATGAGATACTTTTAGTTTTGATGATTTAAAAAATAAATATGTATTTTATATTTGAGATGCAACAGGGCATTGAATAAGATCAGGTTTTACTATCACTTTTTTAAAAGAAGCTTACCAAAAATATATTTGAAAGCATAATTTTAAAAAACTTATTTTAGAAATTAATAATTATTTAAAGCAAAAATTAAAACCATGAAATTTTGTTACTTGAATATTTTTTGAAATAGATAAAAATAACACTGAAGATATAAAATATATTTGAGCTGGTCATGAACTTATGCTTATTTACAGAAAAAAATCTTGATTAGTTGAAAAAACAATACCTGGTTGATTAGCTTTAGGAATAAGGCACATAAAAGATGAAACATTTATTCAGGAAAAGAATATAAAATTAAATGATGGAGATATCTTACTTATATATAGTGACTGAGTTTTAGAAGCTAGAAATTATGAAAAAAAGATGTTTTGAGTTACTAATTTAGCAGAAAAATTCAAAATGATAGCTGATACAGATAAAAAATTATCTGATATGTATGAATATATTTTAGAATCTTTAGAAACTTTTACCTGATCTTCAAGATTTGAAGATGATATGACAATAGTTTTTATAAAAAGAGACTTTTCTAGAGACATTATGAATGATAAGGTTGAGATTAAAAACTTAGTTTCTAAATCAAAAATACCTGATTCTTACACAAAAAGATTAATATGAAAAACAAAAGAAGATGTAGAAAAGGAGTTAATTAAAATAAAAAAAATTGAAAATATTAATGTTATGGTAAAAAATCTAGAACAATTATATGAAATTTGAGAAATAATAAAATTAAAAGAAGAAGCAATTAGATATATAAAAGATTGATTTATTGATAAAAGAATAAATAGACTTTTGAAAATGGCAATGAAAAAAGAATTTTCTTATAAAATACAACAGAAAAATAAAAGACTTGAAAGTAAATACTATACTTTAGAGTTTTTACTAAATAAATGAGACTATGAAACAGTTTTTAAAGAAGCAGCAGATGTTATTAGTAGAGATGGAAATATATAATCCCTCTCTCTTGAATTCTCTCTCCCTTGCAGGGAGAAAGAGGCTACAAAAATAAAAAAATTATTAATTATATAAGAAAAATTATGTTTTTTAGAAAAAAATTTTTTGATAAATACTGAAAATTTGATAATACAAGATTTTTAGAATTATGAGAAAAAGCAAAAAAATTAATTAAGAATAAATGAAAAGGTAAACCAATGCAAGATATTGAGATTACCTTGTTTAAAAGTGTTTGAAAAAAAGAGGTGTGGTCTTTTATTAACAAATTTTCTATTTTTATAAACTCTTGACTTGATGTAAAAGGTTCTTTGCAAATTCTTGAAAAACAAACAAAAAATCCTTATATGAAAAAGATCATAAAGGAAATGAAAATAAATATTGATTATGGTATTTCACTTAGTGAAACTATGATTCAATATCCAAAAGTATTTGATAATTTAATTGTTTCTCTTTTAGCAATTTGAGAACAATCATGAAAGTTGTGAAGTATTTTAAACAAATTAGATAATACCCTTCGAGACTCTTTGGAATTAAGATGAAAAATAAAATGAGCAATGATTTATCCTACAGCATTATTATGACTAACTATAATAATGGTAACTGTTATGATGATTTTTATTGTTCCAAAGGTAAGTGAATCTTTTGAAAATACTTGACATGCCTTGCCTTTATTAACACAAAAAGTTGTTTGAGTTAGTAGATGGCTTTGAGGTTTAACTGAGACTAAAAAAATTGTTCTTTGAGATAATATGAAAGGAATAGAAAGAGATAAAAAATGAATTCCAAAAGTAGAATGATTAGATGAAGAAGCAAAATCAAAATTGAAATGATGAGAAACTTGTATGATTGATAAATGATTTTTAGTTCCAAAGCCTGATGCTGAAATAAATCCTTCAACTTTAAAAATTGATAAAAAAGATCTAACTTGGTGAGAACATTTATTTATTTGAAAAATTAGTATTAAAGATAAAAAGAAATGATTTTTTTGAAATTTAATATCTTGAATAACTTGAATTAAAGCTGCAAAACCAGAATATTCTTGTTCAGTTTCTTGAAAATGGTATATGGCACTTATATATATTGTTTTATTCTTATTTGTAATGAAATTATTTAAAAAAACTGAAATTTGAAGAATAACAATTTGATGGATAGCAGCACATATGCCAGTTTTTTGAATAATGGTAAGACAATCAAATATAGTTTATTTTATACAATCTTTTACTATATTACTTAATTCTTGAGTTTTACTTTTAGAATCCTTGAAACTGTCTAGTTTAGTGGTTCCTAATATTCTTTATAAAAGGGAAATTATGAGAATTAAAAATGAAGTTGAAACTTGACTTTCTATTTCAAAGTCTATTTGATTAAATTTAGAATATGAGGTAAGTGTATATTTAAATGATTTATTTCCAGAAGATTTTGCATATATAGTAAATACTTGAGAAGAAACTGGGACACTTGTAGATTCTTTAGATAGAATATGAGAAAATTATAACAGAGAATTAAAAAGGTATGTTGCAAATATGTCAGCTATGATGGAACCATTTATTATTGTAATTGTTTGAGCTTTAGTTTGAATAATTGTAGTTGCAATAATGTTACCTTTTTTCAAAATGTGAGAAGTTGCAAAAGATTTATAAAAAGAATATAGATAGTAGAAGGTTTTAAAAAGTTTTTTTGTATAAAAAAATGAAACAACAATGATAAAAACTTGTTAAAAAATGATTTTTTAAAATTTTAAAACACTACTTTTACAAAAAAAACTAAAAAGTTTATAATAAAAAAATAAAAAATAAAATGGCTTTTTATAAGGCTTAATTAAAAAATAAAATATATGTATAATGCAATTATATATTATGTCAATATGTTTTTATTAGTTATATTTACAAAAATGATATATACTACTTGTGTAGCTTGAGAACAAGCAAAGTACATTTAAATTTTTTCTTCCCAAGTAGGGTTTTGTTACCAATCCAACAAAGTAACCCATATCAGCAGTAATGCTAAACAAACAAAAATAAAAACAAAAAATAGTTAGAAAGCAACTCATCTCTTTAGGAAACTTTTTCTATTGATTAAATAGAGAAATTATCCTGGAGAGATGTTTAGTTTAAAAAACAAAAAAATTGAAACTCATATTTCAAAAAAACAAAAATAAAAGAAGCCAGGTGAACTTGCTACTTAAAAAAACTCACCCGAGGGAGGAAAAAATAATTGAAAAGTTGGGATTGACTTTTCACAAAATTGATTTTATTTCCCTTAGGATTTTATTTTTACTTCCTAGGACGTGAGGTAGAACAACTATAAAATAGATTATATCACTGTTACCCAACATATATAATCTTTTTTTTTGTAAAAAAATTTAAGTTATTATTTGTAAAGTCTAAAGACATTGTTTAATTAATTTTTTAAAATATTAAAAATTACAAGAAAATAAAGTTGTATTTTATATAAAAATATATATTATATTTGTGAACTTATATTTTAACTAAAACAAAATTTATGGAATATTTAAAAAAGATTTTTGTAGCATTTTTTATATTATTTTCTGTACTTGGCTTTACTACTAATTTTGTTAAAGCTGATGCATTAGATGATTTTATTAATTGATTTCTTGAAACTCCTGATCTTGAACTAGAACCTGTAGTAGAAAATGAAACTCCTTTAAAAAAAGCTAGAAAAGAATTACAAAAATATGATAAATGAACTTATTTTATGAGTTTAGTTGACAATTTAGTTGCAACTAAAAGTACAAATAAGCAATATTTACAATGAGTTTCAAATAAAGTTAAATCTTTTGATTTATCAAAATATTATTCACCTATTGTAAATAAAGACTTAACTTTAAAAGCTGTTATTTCTTATATTGATGCATTATTAGATGAAACTATTGCAAAATTATAATAAAAAAAATATAAATGAAATTTATTAAAAGTAATAATTATAAAACTTTAAGAGCAACAATTACTCTTAAAGTTTTTACTGTGTTTATAGTTTTATTACCTTTTACAGTTTGAATTGTATATTTATCTGGCTTTAAATGAATATTTTATATTGCTTTTAGTTTTATTATTTATTTTCTTATATTTTTACCTTTTTCTGTTTTTTGGAGAAAGGTTATAAAAAAAGAGCAATTAGATTTTGAAAATATATTAGGTTCTTTTTTATACAAAATTTCAACTGTAATATTTATTAGTTTTGTATTTTTTTGGAGTTTTTCTTATTATAATAATGTTGTTTCTCCTGCTAAATTACAGATTTATACATTAGAATCAGGAAATAAAACAGTTATTTTTCAAACTATGTCTCATGTTTGATCTAAAAAGTTTTATAAACAAGTAGAAGATAATATAAAAAATGCTAAGGAAAGATGATATGTTTTATTTTATGAATGAGTAAAAATAAATAAACAAGATGAAAAAAAATTAGAAAAAAAAGATTTAATAAAAGAAAAACTTTTAAAAAAATATTGAAATAAAAAAAATAATGGTAGAAATGAAAGTAATAAAAAATTATTAGAAGAATTTAATGAAGCACTTTGAATAAAGTTTGATAAAGATTTATATAAAAACTTTTCTAAATTATATTGACTTGTAGCTCAGGATAATATACAATTTTTAGGATTTGTAAATGATAAAGATTTTAATATTGATTTAACTCTGGAAAAATTAATGAAAATTTATAGGGAAAAAATGAAAAAAAAAGAAAAAAATGAAACAAAAAAAATTATAAATTTGGATAAAGTAAAAGATGTAAATAAAGATATTAATGAATTATTAAAAAACTTAAATAAAAGAGAATTAAAAGTTTTGGTTTGGGTAAATAAATCAATGATGAATTTTTTAATAAAAAATGAAAACTTTAGAAAAAAGATTTTAGAATTATCTGGAAAACAAGATATAATGTGAGTTATTGTAAATGATAGAGATGAAAATTTGGCTCAAGAAATACAAAATTCAAATTTTAAAAAAATATATGTAATTTATTGAATGATGCATTTTGAATGAGTTTTTGAAAGATTAAAAAATATGGATAAAACTTGGAAAATTATAGATACAAAAGAAGTATTTTTTATAAATTAAAAAAATATAAAAAAGGTAGTTAAAAAATTTGATTTTATAAAAAAAAATATATAATTATTTAGTTATTTTTTAAAAAGTAAAAAGTAAAAAAATATTTTAATTTAATAATAATAAAAATTTAATTATGGTTTGAGGAAAATTTGTACAGTTTATTCAAAAAAGACCTGCTGATAAAACAATTCTTTTTTGAAGAATAGCTTTTTGACTTATTTATATGGTTTTAATGGCCTATAACCTGATTTATTTAAATAAAGCTATTGATGATGTTTATTTAAATTTTTCATTTTTTTCTTGGGTGATTACTCCTGGTTTGAGAATGACTGTTGATGAAATGATGATTTTTAAATATATTTTAACTTGAATTTGAATTATTCCAATAATAATGTGAGTTTTTAATTTTTGTGTGATTAGAAAAAAATATGTTAGAATAGCTCAAATATTTTTCTGAATATTTTTATTTTATGTTGCTTGAATAATAAAAGATACAGCTCAATTAGATTTTGATTTTATTATTTGATTTATGTGATTATTACCACTTTTTGCTTGAATTACTGGGAAATGTATTACAAAAAAATGTATGAAATATTGAGAAAAGATTATTAAAATTAGAGTTTAAATTATTAAAACTAAGTTTTAAACTTAAAAAAAATTAGAAAAAACTTTTAGAAAATATCTAAAAGTTTTTTATTCTGTAAAAATA
>Ga0256834_1000654_pt1 | contig 24688 bp, 18 predicted proteins | sample 4281140metaG_FD_190536 | JGI IMG/M metagenome (GOLD analysis project Ga0256834, IMG submission 190536) | Hydrothermal vent microbial communities from East Pacific Rise, Pacific Ocean - 4281-140 | ecosystem: Environmental > Aquatic > Marine > Hydrothermal vents | place: Pacific Ocean: East...
CCGGATTTTCAAGAAATCGCACCACAGCCTTTCGAACTATCTTCAACAGGTGTTTCTCAGTCTTTCGCACACCCGCCTCCCGGGCATATCCTTCAACGAGAAGACGAAGTGCTGCATCACTGATTTTCAGCTGGCTCTTTTTGAGACCTGCCTTGGCAAGAGCCTTGGGCCAGAGATGGTTCCTGGCAATGGTCATTTTCTCTTCTGTGATATAGCCCGACAGCCTGATAATCTCCATGCGATCCAGCAGGGGGCCGGGAATGGTGTCCAGCTGATTGGCGGTACAGATAAAAAGAACTTTTGACAGATCCACCCGGAGATCCAGGTAGTGATCCAGAAAACCGGAATTCTGCTCCGGATCAAGGACCTCAAGCAGAGCAGATGCAGGATCACCGCGAAACGACGCCCCTATCTTGTCGATCTCATCAAGCATGATCACCGGATTGGATGTCTTTGCCTCCTTGAGGGCCTGGACAAATTTCCCGGGCATGGAGCCGATATAGGTACGCCTGTGCCCTTTAATCTCAGCCTCATCCCGCATCCCGCCGAGACTGAAACGATAAAATTCCCGTCCCATGGCATCCGCCACCGAGAGGCCAATGGATGTCTTGCCGACACCCGGAGGGCCCACCAGCAGCATGATGGACCCTGAGACCTCTTTTTTATAGGCCCCCACTGCGAGGAACTCAATGATGCGTTCCTTCACATCATCCAGCCCGTCATGGTCACGGTCCAGTATGGTTCTGGCCTCTTTAATGCCGAGTTTATCCTCTGAATACACTCCCCAGGGAACAGAACTCATCCAGTCAAGATAGTTTCTCGTCACCGCATACTCCTGAGAGCCTTTTTCAAGGAAACTCAGTTTATTCAATTCATCATCAATACGGTTGGCCACCGCCTCCGGGGGATGGAGTTTTTCAAGGCGTTTTTCAAATTCCTCCGCATCGGACTTGCGGTCATCCTTGGTGATTCCCAGCTCCTTCTGAATGGTTTTGAGCTGCTCTTTCAAGAAAAACTGCCGCTGCCGCTTAGTGATTTTGGTGTTTACATCCTTACTGATCTCCCCGTGAAGTTTTGTTATCTCAACTTCCTTGTGGAGAAGAGGAAACACACGCTGCATCCGCTCCAGCACCGGCAGGGTTTCAAGGACCTTCTGCAGCTCATCACCGGTTGCAGTGGTGAGTGTTGCCGCAAAATCGGTAAGAGGCGCCGGTTCACTGGGTGAAAAATACTGCAGGGCCTGTTTCAGCTCTTCACCATGGAGAGGGTTTGCCTGAACCAGCTCCTTGACCGCAGAGATGATGGAGAGGGCATAGGCCCGTATTTCCGTATCATCAAGACTTGTCGCTTCATCATCTTCGGGATATTCCACCTCCACAAGGAAGGGGACCCTGGTGCCCAGCCAGCGTTTAATGCGGAAACGATGCATTCCCTGGCAGATAAAGTGAATATTGGACTCCTGCATGGTGGGTTTCAATATTTTCCCCACACAGCCTATCCGGGCAAAATCCTCGGGAACCGTTTCCTGGGCCGGGATGTTATTGGTATAGACAAGGCCCACCAGCTTCTGTTCTGTCTCACCAATCTTCTGAATGGTATCTTTCCAGTACTCACCGGAGAGAACAATCGGCTGCACCTGACCGGGAAAAAACGGACGGGTGGCAATGGGAATCAGATAGAGATGTTGCGGGAGTATTTTGCTGGGAAGGGCAATGTTACTCTGATCACCGCCTTCATCTATCACTTCGACTTCTGCATGGATTGCGTTTTTATCTGTCATATATACCCCTTTCAACCGACAGGGTCGGTCTGCCGTATCCTTTATTTTTCACCTGACTCCGTGACGGAGATGTACAAACAGAGAGTACCGGGTGTTGAGGTCACCATTTTCCCGGGCACAGCGACCCGTTTTTTCTTCACTCTGCCCCACGGTTTCACTCAGCAAATCGTTTGCTCACGGATTCAGGCATGTATCACTCTTTTAGTAAGCTTATCAGGTCCTGGGAAAAAAGAAAAATTTTTCAGGTGCTTCATAAACTCCTACAAGTTATACTCATTACGATGTGACAGCATACCAGTCAACCCGTAAAACTCGAGGAGCCAGCAGTACCGTGACCCAGATTGGAATTCTCTCAGATACCCATTTAAGCAGCCCATCACCCTGGTTTATCTCCCAGGTCGGACAGGCCTTCAGCGACTGCTCCACTATCCTTCATGCAGGCGATCTGACCGACATTTCCATTCTGGAGGTATTCAGGGACAAAGAGGTGCACGCAGTCCATGGCAACATGTGCGAGCGCTCCTCTTTCCAGGCCCTGCCCGGCAATAAAATTATCGAGATTGAAGGATTTACAATCGGACTCTGCCATGGGGCCGGGGCCAGACACAATATTGAAGAGCGGATGTGGGATCTCTTTCCCACCGTCGACTGCATTGTCTACGGTCATACCCATTTTGCCGTCAACCATAAGCTTGCCAATACCCTCTTCATCAATCCAGGTTCATTTGCAGCCACCGGTCGCTACGGCGCCCCTGGAACTTATGCCATCCTCCACGTCAGCGATGAGGGCCTCAGAGCCTCTCTCCATCAGCTTGGTGAGACAGGTCCATGAAAACCCTCATGGCCCCCTGGCGCATGGAACACGTTGAAGGAAAGGCCGACAAGATATCCGGCTGTCTTTTTGAACCTCCCGGCAGTGCTCCTTTTGACCGAAAGAGGCTGATGCTGATGCGAAGCTCCAAAACCGTGGTGCTCCTCAATCGCTTCCCTTACACCAATGGCCACCTCCTCGTTGCCCCAATTGAGCATGTTGCCTCTATTACATCAATGAATCAGGAATCCCTCTGCGCTCTGATGGAGATGGTTTCCGCCGCCACCCGGATACTCCAGGAGCAGCTCAGGCCCGATGGTTTCAACATTGGCTGTAATCTGGGAGAAGTTGCAGGGGCAGGCATTGCCGACCACCTCCATTTTCATATAGTTCCCCGCTGGGACGGGGACCACAACTTCATGACTGTCCTGGCAGAAGTACGCTCCGTACCGGAACACCTCCTCACGACTTTTGACAAACTTCTGCCCCGTTTTCAGGCGCTTCTGTCCCCCACAACCGTTGAAAAACCGACCAATGACTAAAGCAGCAAAAATCACCCCCATGCTTCAGCAGTACCTTGGCATCAAGGAACAGCACCCTGACACCATCCTCTTTTACCGGATGGGCGATTTTTACGAGATGTTTTTTGAAGATGCTGAGATTGCCTCCAGGATTCTCGGTATCACCCTGACTTCCCGCAACAGCAAGAACGAAGCAAACCGGGTTCCCATGTGCGGTATTCCCTACCATGCAGCCACCAGCTACCTGGCGAAACTGGTCAAAGCCGGACGTCGGGTAGCCATCTGTGAGCAGACAGAAAACCCCAGCGAGGCCAAGGGAATAGTGAAACGTGAAGTGGTTCGGATCATCTCACCCGGTGTGGTCACCGACTCAGGACTCCTGGACGACAAGGATAATCTCTTTGTGGCATCTCTTTGTTGCAGGACAAAAGGGGACCGGATTCTCTACGGAATCAGCTTTCTCGATCTCTCCACCGGAACCTTTCTGGTCGGTGAATTTGAAGACAGTGACGCCATACTCGACCAGCTCACCCGGATGACACCTGCCGAACTTCTTGTAAATGAAGCCGATGCCGATATTCTCTCCCCCCTGCTGGACACTGCCGCAACCCTGCTGCCGGGAATCTGTATTACCAGCCGCCCATCCTCCCTGTTTCACTTCAAGAGCTGTGAGGAAATACTTGTTGAACAGTTTCAGGTAAGCTCCCTGGCAGGTTTCGGCTGTGGAACCTACAGGCAGGGGATTATCGCAGCGGGAGTCCTGCTCGATTACATTATCGAGACCCAGAAAAGCAACATCAGTCACATTGAAAAGCTCACCCCAATAGATCTTGACCTTATCCTGCAGATCGATGATTCATCACGAAGAAACCTGGAGCTGACCCAGACCATCATCGGCAGTAAACGGGAAGGGTCTCTGCTCTCGGTTCTTGATCACAGCTGCACCCCCATGGGAGCACGACTCCTTAAACGGGAGATCCTCTTCCCGCTTCGCGATGTGAAACGGATCAATGCCCGTCTCGACGCTGTCCGTTTTCTCCATGGCAACAGCCACATCCGTTCACGTTTCCGTGAACTCCTCACCTCCATTTATGACATAGAGCGCCTCAACAGCCGCATGGTACTCGGTAACGGCAATGGTCGCGACATGCTGGCCCTGAAACAGTCCATTGCCAGGCTCCCTGAGCTCAAAGAGCTGCTGCTGCAGTGTGACGCGCCCCGTATAACGAATCTCGGCGAGGAACTTGATACACTCTCCGACCTTCACCGGATGCTTGAAGATACCATTCATGAGGAAGCACCGGTCACCCTGCGTGACGGCAGGCTCATCAAATCCGGATACAACAGCGAACTTGATGAACTTGTACACATTCAGCAGCATGGCAAACAGCTTATCCTTGACCTTGAGAATCAGGAGCGCAAGGCCACCGGCATCGCCAAACTGAAAGTCGGGTTCAACAAGGTCTTTGGATACTTCATTGAAGTGAGCAAGCTTCAATCCGCCAATGTCCCTGACAGCTATATCAGAAAACAGACCCTGGTAAATGCCGAACGGTTTATCACTCCGGAGCTCAAAGAATTTGAAAGCAAGGTGCTAGGAGCCCAGGAGCGTCGCCTGGAGCTGGAATACCGGCTCTTCACCGAAATCCGTTCAAATCTTGCCGCTGAAAGTTCCCGGATTCTGCAGACTGCCGCACTTCTTGCCCGAACCGACCTCCTCGTCTGTCTTGCCGAGGCGGCCCAGCTTCACCGTTACCACTGCCCGGTGGTAAACGACGGTGAGGTCATCGATATCATTGAAGGACGTCATCCCGTTATTGAACGCTCACTCCCCAGTGCCAAATTTGTTCCAAACGATGTCCATCTTGATCAGGACAGTGAAGAGGTGCTCATCATCACCGGGCCGAATATGGCCGGGAAATCCACCATCCTCCGCCAGACAGCACTCATCGTGCTCATGGCCCAGATGGGTTCCTTCGTACCCGCAGACAGTGCCACCATCGGCGTTGTAGATCGTATTTTCACCAGGGTTGGAGCCATGGATGACCTGCGTCGAGGTCAGTCAACCTTCATGGTTGAGATGAACGAGACCGCAAACATCCTAAACAATGCCACCGAAAAAAGCCTGGTCATACTCGATGAGATCGGACGCGGTACCTCCACCTTTGACGGCCTGGCCATTGCCTGGGCAGTGGCCGAGGACCTGGTTCAGAAAAACGGCAGGGGGGTCAAAACCCTCTTTGCAACCCATTACCATGAACTCACTGACCTTGCTGAAACCGAGGAGCGGGTTCGTAACTACTCCATTGCCATCAGGGAATGGAATGACACCATTATTTTCCTCCACAAACTCGTCAAGGGAGGCACGAATCGTTCTTACGGAATACAGGTGGCAGGTCTGGCTGGTGTACCTGCACGGGTTGTGAAGCGTGCTGGAGAGATCCTTAAAAATATTGAAAGTGGTGAGTTCAGCCAGGATGGAACTCCGGTTATCGCCAGAACAGAAAATCGCCGGAAACCACGCCGTAAGAGTCATCCCAGCCAGCTACCACTTTTTCCCAGGCCCGAAACAGACCCCCTCCACAGCCATCTCAGAGGAATTGATGTTGACGATCTGAGTCCACGCCAGGCACTCGAGACCCTCTATGAACTCAAAAAAATCCTTGATTCATGAATATCTCCTGCCCGCTTTCATCTCCAGGAGATGAGTACTATTGAATGCTCCCTGTGTATTTTCTTTTGCCAACAGCGGATCTTTTAGGTATACTTCTTTAAATAAATTGAATGATATGGACGATTTCATATCATTTCCGATACCCGGAACCGCAATTCTGAGTTGCTACACTCCCCTGATAAGGTGTAATGCTGCGATTTTCCCCCATTTTTCTCATAGTATTCCTGCTGTCTCTGTTCTTCAGTGCCCTTCCCTGCGCTGCAGATGAAGCAGCCAAGGGGTCTCCAGATTTTGTTTCCATCGAAAAGCGGTACCAGCAGGCCAAATTCTACTACAACGAGCTGCACACCAATAATTCCCTTGGTGCATCCCGCGATAACTGGATGAATGGAGTCCGCAACTTCAGAAAGATCTATCTCTCCGGTCCAAAGTCTGATTTTGCCGCTCCGAGTCTCTATATGCTCGGCAGAATGTACGCCAAGATGTATCGTCGCTTTAAAGAGCCCATGGACCTCAAAGAGTCCATTTCCTACTATCGCGATGTCTCCGAGCTCTTTCCCGACAACAGCCTTGCCGATGACGCCCTGTACGCACTTGGCAATCTCTACCTGAACAAGAAAAAAGATCCCAAAAGAGCGGCGGCAAGCTACACCAGAATAATTGCCAATTACCGTAATGGCGACATGTATGCACACGCCTCCGATAAACTCAAAGCCCTCTCCAAAGAGCATAACATTCCCCTTCCCGATGCCATGCTCAAAAGGACCTATCTTCAAAACCTGAATAATGTTCTTCCGGTTAAATACTGGTCCTCCAACAACTATACCCGCGTTGTTATCAAGGCATCAGGTCCAGTGCGGTACCGGGAGCGTCTCCTTGAGAAAAACGGGTCCAAACCACGAAGGCTCTACATCGATTTCCAGGAGTCCTATATCGACCCGAAATACCGGTCCCCAATACCCATTGAAGACGGACTTCTCAAACAGATCCGCACAGGCCAGTTCACGCCCGAGGTTGTGAGGGTGGTGCTTGATATTGAATCCATATCCGATTACAAAATTTTCAGTCTTCCGGACCCCTTCAGGGTTGTCATTGACGTACGTGGTGAATCGCAGACCGCCGGGCAAAAGCCCGCCAAGAGCATCCCCCATCCGCCCTCCCATGTGGAATCCCATGAAAAGCCTGACCCTCTTCAACAGGCTGCTCCACCCCAGGAGGAGGAACTTGTCGTTCTTGAGGATTTCAAGAAGACACAGTCCAATGGAAAAAAAGAACATGACATGGTCGTTGACGACGAAAAGCCGAGTTCCGCAGAACTTTCCCTTGCCCAGCAACTGGGCCTTGGGGTTCGTAAAATTGTTCTGGATCCAGGTCATGGCGGGAAAGATCCGGGTGCGTCAGCTTTTGGATTGAAAGAGAAGGATATTGTTTTAAATATTGCCAGAAAGCTGGCGCCTGTTCTGGAGGAGCAGACCGGCGCCGAAGTCATTCTTACCAGAGAATCCGATGTTTTTATCTCACTCGAAGAACGAACAGCCATAGCAAATACCAATGAGGCTGATCTCTTTATTTCCCTGCATGTCAACGCCCATCCATCACCAAAGGTTCACGGGCTTGAGACCTACTATCTGAACCTGTCCACCAATGCTGAGGCAATGCGAGTTGCTGCTTTTGAAAATGCCACCTCCACCCATCAGATGAGTGATCTTCAGGATATCCTTTCAGATATAATGAAAAACTCCAAAATCAATGAATCCTCACGACTTGCCGGTTTTGTCCACAACTCACTCAGTAACGGCCTTGAGGGCGTCCAGAAGAACAATTTTAAAAATCTCGGAGTGAAACAGGCACCTTTCTATGTCCTTATAGGTGCTGAGATGCCTGCCATTTTAATTGAAATTGCCTTTATCACCAACCCGTCCGATTCCGACAACCTCAGTTCCGACACCTTCCTTGATATCATTGCAGATGACATTGTTACCGGAGTCCAGAGCTATATTCACTCCACAGCAGCAAGCCTCTGATATTTTTATTCATAAAAAAAGCCCGATTCCTGAAAGGAACCGGGCCGGTGCGTTGCATTACAATATGCACTGCGCAGGTACTACCAGTCAATCTGGTCACAGAGGAACTCACGATCTTCCTTCAAATCCTGTCCATTGAGGTATCTTTCGATGGATTCCGCAGCGACCTTCCCCTGATAAACCGCCTTTGCGGCAGTCTGAGGGCCAAGAACATTATCACCACCGGCAAACATGTATTCCACCGAAGTCTGAAGAGTTCTCGGATCCGTGTTATAGGTTCCCCAGGACATCAGCTCCACATCAACCCCTGTGTCTGCAGTGTGATCAACATTCTGACTGATGGCAGGTACAATGGAATCCGCATCAATCATAAAGTTGGAATCTTCCTGAACAACGGGACGACGTCGCCCTGAATCATCAGGCTCGCCAAGTTCCATTCTCACGCATTCAACTTTGGTAAGTTTTCCATCCTCGGAATGGATCTTCACAGGTGCAGCAAGAAACTCTATGCGAACGCCCTCTTCTTCAAGATGGTGTATTTCCGCAGCAGATGCAGGCATCTCCTCACGGCTTCTTCTATAGAGAATGAAAACGTCTTCTGAGCCGTAACGCAGTGCAGTACGAGCAACATCAATCGCAACATTACCGCCACCAACAACAACAACTTTTTTACCAAGATCAAGGTCTTCACCAAGGTTTATGCGCCGGAGATAGTCAACACCGTGGAGCACACCTTCTGTGGTCTCTTCATTTTCAAGGCCAAGTTTACGGCTTTTGTGTGCACCGACACCGTTAAATATGGCATCATAGCCTTCAGCACGAAGATCTTCTATGGACTTATCCTTTCCAATAACCACGTTGGTGTGGAGAGTCACACCGCAGCTTTTCAGGGCATCGAATTCAGCGTTGATGATATCACGGGGCAGACGAAACGGAGGAATTCCAACGGTAAGCATGCCACCATAAACAGGAAGCGCCTCAAAGATGGTACAGGGTATTCCTTTGTGGGCCAGCCAGTAGGCAACAGTCATTCCTGCAGGGCCGGAACCTATGATTGCCACCTTCTTTTTACCGGGAAGTGCACATTCGTTATGGAGCGGTTTATTATTTTCAACCATCCAGTCAACAATGTATCGTTCCAGCATACCAATGGCTACAGCCTGGCCTTTTCCTTTACCGCGAACGCAGGATCCCTCGCACTGAAATTCATGGGGACAAACCCTGGAACATACAGCAGGCATGGATGATGTCTCACGAATTTTCCAGTATGCCTCCTCAACTTTCTTCTCACGAAGCAGGGCAATAAAGCCTGGAATATCGTTATGGATGGGACAACCCTTTCTGCATGAAGGTTTCTTGCACTGAAGGCAACGCTCAGCTTCAAGAATGGCAGTGGACTCGGAATAACCAGAGACAATCTCATCAAAATTCTTAACACGCTCAGCCGGAGTCATTTCAACCGGCATCTGCCTGGCTATCGCCATGCGTTCCTTAGCTTTCATAAAAACACCTCAAAAGAATGAATTGAAGATATCAAATATAGTGATACGAAAAATGTAAAAAAAAAGGTCGTCCCAAAGGACGACCTTTCCATACTACAACAGATTACTTAATCAGGCAATCTTCGCAGCCTTTATACGTGCCAGAGCACGCTGCAAAGCGGCCTCGGCCCGGGCCTGATTGAAGTTATCGCCTTGAGCCGCAGCCTGAGCCAGACGCTTTTCTGCACGCTCTTTAGCCTTCATTGCTCTATCTACATCGATCTCTCTTCCAAATTCGGCACTTTCAACAAGAAAGGTGATCTTGTTGTTGGAAACCTCGGAAAAACCGCCACTGATCATCAGATTATGACGATCCTTACCCTGTTCATAGGTAAGAAGTCCAATCTTGATGGTAGAAAGGAATGGAGCATGATTGGCCAACACACCAAAGTCACCGCCATAACCGGGAGCGTTAACGATATCAACTTCCTCGTTAACAACAGCTCCGGATGGAGTCACTACTTCTAAATGTATTTGTTGTGCCATGATATATCCTCGTTTGCTTATCAGTTAACTTATGCTTTTTCCTTAGCTTCTTTCTCAAGAGCTTCAGCAATGGAGCCAACCATATAAACTGAGTTTTCAGAAAGATCATCATGCTTGCCTTCCAGGATTTCCTTGAAGCCTGCAACGGTGTCTTCAACGGTTACAAACTTACCGGACATACCGGTGAAAACCTCAGCAACGGTGAATGGCTGGGAGAGGAAACGCTGAATTTTACGGGCGCGACCAACGAGGAGCTGATCTTCCTCTGAGAGCTCATCCATACCGAGAATGGCGATGATATCCTGGAGATCTTTGTATTTCTGCAGAGAAATCTGAACACCTCGGGCAACATCATAATGCTCCTGACCAACAACATTAGGATCAAGAATACGTGATGTGGAATCGAGCGGATCAACCGCAGGATAAATTCCAAGCTCAGCAATCTGACGAGAAAGAACAACCGTTCCGTCAAGATGGGCAAATGTGGTGGCTGGCGCAGGATCTGTCAAGTCATCTGCAGGTACATATACGCACTGTACAGCGGTAATGGAACCTTTAGTGGTTGAAGTAATACGCTCCTGAAGTCCACCAAGATCTGTAGCAAGTGTCGGCTGATAACCAACAGCTGAAGGAATACGACCGAGAAGGGCGGAAACCTCAGAACCTGCCTGGGTGAAACGGAAGATATTATCGACGAAAAAGAGAACGTCCTGTCCCTCTTCATCACGAAAGTACTCAGCAGCAGTCAGTCCGGTAAGAGCAACACGGGAACGGGCTCCTGGAGGTTCAGTCATCTGACCGTAAACAAGTGCGGCTTTTGGAAGTACGCCGGACTCTTTCATCTCGTTGTAAAGATCATTTCCTTCACGGGTACGCTCACCAACACCACAGAATACTGAAATTCCACCATGATGCATGGCGATGTTATTTACCATCTCCATCATGATAACTGTCTTACCACAACCGGCACCACCGAAGAGTCCCATTTTTCCACCCATTGGGAAAGGAACAAGGAGATCGATTACCTTAATACCGGTTGCAAGAACACGAACCTCGGTGTCCTGCTCGGTAAACAGAGGCGCATCACGATGGATGGGCATGGTTTTATCAGATTTGATCTCACCCATTCCATCAACGCTTCGTCCAACAACGTTCATGATACGTCCAAGGGCGGGCTCGCCAACCGGAATGGTGATGGGCTGCTCGGAGTCACGGGCTTCCATGCCGCGAACAAGACCATCTGTGGCATCCATGGCAATGCAGCGAACCGCATTATCACCAAGATGCTGGGCAACTTCAATTACAAGGTTATCAGCGTCATCATTGATACCTGGGTTGGTAACAAAAAGCGCATCAAGAATCTTTGGCAGTTTACCAGCCTCAAACTCAACATCGACAACCGGGCCAATTACTCTGGTTATTTTTCCTACGTTTTGATCACTCATCGGGATATCTCCCTCCTCAAAGTTTTAAAAAAGAAAATTTGCGTATGGTTATTATCCCTTAAGGGCCTCGGCACCGCCAACGATATCCATCAGTTCGCCGGTAACTGCTGCCTGCCTGGCCTTGTTGTATACAAGGGTCAGATCGCTAACAATATCCTTACATGCATTTGTTGCATTATCCATGGCAGTCATTCGAGCAGCGTGCTCGGATGCGCCAACCTGAAGCATGGCATTGTAGATGATTACATTCAGGTACAGTGGCTGCATAACATCCATGATCTCCTCGGTTGAGGGCTCATAGATATAATCTCCAACCGCCTGTTTCTCAGCAGCACCCTCTTCCTCCTCCATGGGAGTAATGGGCAGCATATCCTGAGCCTCAGGACGCTGAACAGCTACTGACTGAAAGTGGCCGTAAAGGACCTCCACCTTATCAACGGCGCCATTAAGAAAATTGGTGGCAACATCCTGTGCAATTTCCCGGGCATTAAACATCTGAAAGTCAGACATTATATCCAGAAACTGATTCCGTACCTTTCCGGTCTTCTTCAATGACTGGTTACCCTTCTTTCCTACACATACAAAGCTTACCGTCTTTCCTTCAGCTTCATACTCGCGCATTTTCTTTTCGGCGAGTTTAACGATGTTGGCGTTAAAGGATCCACAGAGACCTCTGTCAGAGGTGATGACAACAATCTCAACATTTTTCACTTCCCTTACATCCATAAGGGGAAATGAATCGGTATTGCCGCCACCTGACAGATTTGACATGGCCTCATTGAACTTGTCAGCATAAGGACGGAAATTTTCCATCTTATCCTGGGCGCCGCGGAGTTTCGCCGAGGCAACCATGTTCATGGCCGATGTGATCTGTGCCGTCTTTTTGACACCAACGATCTTATCTTGAACGTCTTTTAAACTGGGCATATCAAGCGTCCCCCTCTATTATTTGAGACCCTTGGTTGCCTTAAAAGTTTCACCGAATGCATCAAGTGCTTTATTCAGTTTGTCTTTAATGGCATCTGTGAATTCTTCCTGCTCTTTGAGATCTGCAAAGATAGAAGGATCATTGGACTCGATATATGCAAACATCTCATCCTCGTAATCTCTCATGGTTTCAACAGGAAGAGAATCAAGGTATCCATTGGCACCTGCATACAGAATGGTAACCTGTTTTTCCATTGACAGCGGAGCATACTGTGGCTGTTTGAGAATCTCAACAAGACGCTCACCACGGGTAAGCTGTGCCTGGGTCGCGGCATCAAGGTCAGAACCAAAGGCGGCAAATGCTGCAAGCTCACGATACTGGGCAAGATCCAGACGAAGGGTTCCTGCAACCTGCTTCATGGCTTTTACCTGAGCGGCACCACCAACACGGGATACGGAGAGTCCAACGTTAATGGCTGGACGTACACCGGAGAAGAACAGATTTGGCTCAAGGTAAACCTGGCCGTCTGTAATGGAAATAACGTTTGTTGGAATAAAGGCGGAAACGTCACCAGCCTGGGTCTCGATGATTGGAAGTGCGGTAAGAGAACCGGCACCAAGCTCATCGTTTACCTTGGAGGAACGCTCAAGGAGACGTGAATGGTTGAAGAAAATATCTCCAGGATAGGCCTCACGTCCAGGTGGACGACGGAGAAGCAGAGAGAGCTCACGATAGGCAACGGCCTGTTTGGAGAGATCATCATATACAATCAGTGCATGCTGGCCATTGTCACGGAAATACTCACCCATGGATGTTCCGGCAAACGGTGCGATGTACTGCATTGGTGCAGGATCAGAGGCACATGCAGCAACAACGGTGGTGTACTCCATGGCGCCATGTTTTCTGAGTGCTTCAACAACGAGTGCAACGGTTGATTTTTTCTGACCAACGGCAACATAGATGCAGTGAACATCGGTATCTTTCTGAGCGATGATTGCATCAACACAGAGGGCTGTTTTACCGATCTGACGATCGCCGATTACCAGCTCACGCTGTCCACGTCCAACAGGAGTCATGGCATCAACTGCCTTTGCACCTGTGTAACATGGCTCATGAACACCTTTACGGGCAATAACACCAGGAGCCAGAACCTCAATTTTAGAACTGAGGGCTGCCTTGATTTCGCCCATGCCATCAATGGGGAAGCCGATACCGTCAACAACACGACCTTCCATCTCAGGTCCAACAGGAACCTCAGCAATTTTTCCGGTACGCTTAACAAGGTCACCTTCTTTAATTTTTGTTACAGAACCAAGAACGGCGCAACCGACGTTGTCTTCCTCAAGGTTGAGTGCAAGTCCCATGATGCCGCCCGGGAACTCAAGAAGCTCCATGGCCATACAATTCTGGACTCCGTAGACACGTGCAATACCATCACCAACGGAGATAACGGTACCGGTCTCATTCAGGTCAATACTGGTTTCGTACTCACCAATCTGATCTTTTATAATCTGACTGATTTCTTCGGCTTTGATTTGCATTTCTACTCTCTCCCCTTTATGGAATCTTTTAAACTTGCAAGTTGTGTTTTAATACTGCCATCGAGTTCAAGATCGCCAACCTTGGCTATAACTCCACCAATGATTGAAGGATCCACGCTTGTTGTCAGTTCCACTTTCTTGCCAGTAAGCTTTTCTAGTGTTGCCTGCACTTTGGCCTGCAATTCATCACTCAACTCTACTGCCGAGACCACGCTGCCGTGACTGACATTTTGCTCTTCGTCAACCATGATCTGGAATTCTTCAGCTATCTCAGGAAGAACACCAGCACGTTTTTTCTCCACCAGCAGGTTGAGAAAATTACTCATAACGCTATCAATGCCCATGGAGGCAACAACACCCTCCATGACCTTTGCTCTAACATCCATCGGGTAAAGGGGATTTGTCAGTGAATCTGCAAGTCCCACATCAGAGGCATAGACCCCTGCAAGTCCCTGAAGAGCTTCATTATACTCTTCATATTTTCCGTCCTCTTTGCCGACAGCAAAGAGCGCTTTCGCGTATCGTCTTGCTAAAATTATCTGTTTCACTGTACGGCCCCTACTTTATCTAAGTAATCTTCGATAATCTTGACCTGATCGTCAGCTGTCAGATTCTTAATGATTAACTCTTCAGCCATAACTGCAGCCTGCTCAGTGACCTCAACTTTCAGACTGCGTTTGGCAGCAGTCACTTCGTTGGCAATTGCCATCTCAGCGGAACGTTTGATATCAGCAGCAGATTTTTCAGCGGCCTCAATGATTCTGGCCTTTTCAATCTCAGCCTGTGCCACTGCTTTTTCGACGATACTGTCAACGTCTTTTTCAACGGATTCAAGCTTGGCGGAGAACTCTTTATAGTCCTTCTCGGCCTTGATTTTCTTGGCCTCAAGCTCTTCAATCTCTTCTCTTATCTGTTTGCGGCGTGCTCCAAGTCCGTTGGCGATCGGCTTGGCACCGAATTTCACAAGGATGATAAGGAGAACAATAAAGTTCATCACCCTGAATCCAAGATCTTTCAGTTTGGCCGGTGACAGACTGTCCCGCTTGGCATGACCGCCGGCTGCCTCATGGCCGCCTGCTGCTTCGTGACCACCATGCATGGCAGCCTCTTCCGCGGCAAGATCCTGAACCACAGCATGCCCCGCATTTTCCTCATCAGCCATTACAGTGGCCTGATGGGGATCCGCAGTGGGCATTCCCTCACCAATTACCGCTTCTTCTCCATGGCCTGATGCCCAGACACTCCCAGCTGCCAGGGCAAACCACAGAAGAAGCGCAACGAGTGCACTTTTCCCGATTGTTCGCTTCATCTCCCTCATCCTTACAGACTCCTTCCCAAAATTTTTCCTGCCATGGCAGTTGCAAATCCTTCGAGTCCGGCTTCAAGCTCTTTACGAGCCGCGTCGAACTGAGATTTTACCTCTGCCAGCTGTTTATCTTTTTCAGCATCGGCTTCAGCTTTTATTGCAGCGAGTTTTTCCTCACCGGCAGCCTTAGCACTGGCACGCGCACTATCAAGCGCAGCCTTGGCCTGGGTAGAGGCCTTATGCATTTTTTTGTCTACTTCTTCCTGGCGTCTGCGGGCGTTATCCTCGTACTTAGTCACATCATCGCGCATACCTTGCAACTTGGTGGCCCTTTCCTTTAAAATCTTCAGAACCGGCTTATAGATGATTCCATTAAGAAGAAACATCAGAACGAAAGCATTTACGATCTGAAGAAACAGGGTGATATCCATTGAAACCATTTTCTCTGCTCCTAGCTAAGATAACTCAAAAAAATCGCCCAAAATGAATGGTGATTCACAACACGAAAAACGGTTGTACCGCATATATACGGTACTGTCAACTTTTTTATAGGGTATATAATGGCTGAAGAAGTTCCATTTCTGCACCCTGTTTTAACTTTTAATATACTATTTCCCGTAATTACCCGTGTACTACATTTTTTATCGACATCGTCATCTCACCGCTGCGAGATTCATCCTGCCGGGACCATTGCTGTTTTTAAAAAAATTTCCACAGCCCTGTTTCATGGAGAAAAAACGTGAAAAACAGCCCCTGAACAGAAAAAAACAACTCTTTTCCGCGCCCGCATCAGCCTGCCACCAAATTTTAAGCTGCAGAGCGGAAAATCAGCCCAGCAGTTCCCGCACATGAGTGGTGACTGAAGCCACAGCCTCGTTCAATTTGTCGGGCATGTTACCTCCCGCCTGTGCCATATCAGGACGACCGCCACCTTTTCCGCCCACGATGGCGGCAACTTTATTCACAAGTTCCCCTGCCTTGATACGTTTTGTGAGATCTTTGGACACAATGGCCAGAATAGCCGCCTTTTTGTTGATTTCACCGGCAAGTACGGCCACACCGCTTCCCATCTCCTCACGCACCCTGTCCCCCACTTCACGAAGAGTCTTCGGGCTGTCCAGTGGAATCACGGCAGCGACCACCTTTACTCCGTCAATCTCTTCAGCAGAACCAAGCAGATCTCCCAGATCAGAGGTGGCCAGTTGTGTTGACAGCTCTGCAACCTGTTTTTCAAGTCGCCTGTTTGCGCTGGCCATGCTTTCAAGACGCTCCATCACATTTTCCGGCTGCACGTTCAGCATCTCACACAGCTCCTGTTCCCGCCTTGCAAGACCCTGGATCTGTTCCTGGGCAGCACGACCCGTCACCGCCTCAATTCTTCGCACTCCTGCGGCAATACCACCTTCACTGACGATACGAAACAGCCCGATACCACCGGTTGCCGCCACATGGGTTCCACCGCAGAGTTCTTTGGAGAAATCACCAAGGCTTACCACCCGGACACTGTCACCATATTTTTCTCCAAACAGGGCGGTCGCACCTTCCTCTATGGCCTGATCCCGATCCAGTACCGCTGTATTACTGTTGATATTTTCCCGAATTTTTTCGTTGACCCGCCTTTCGATGGCCTCTTTTTCCTCCCGTGTCAACTGTGAAAAATGGGTAAAATCAAATCGCAGCCTGTCCGGAGTCACCTGCGATCCTGCCTGCTTGACATGGTCGCCGAGGAGCTCTTTCAAGGCCGCCTGCAGCAGATGAGTTGCGGTGTGGTTCGCCGCCGTGTCATCCCGGCTCTCCTTGCTGACCTGAAGCTTCACCGGCATCCCTTTCTTCAGAGTTCCCTTTGTAACAGTCACTGCATGGAGAATAATTCCCTCTCCCTCTGTTATGGTGTTGCAGACTTCCGCCTCTCCGCCATCCCAGCTGACCAGTCCCCGGTCACCTGCCTGGCCGCCGGATTCGGCATAGAACGGTGTCCTGGCGGCAAAGAGCTGTCCCTCTGTCCCAGCGGCCAGCTGCTCCACCACCCTTCCTTCAGCGTCCAGGAGCCCATATACTTCAGTATCACTCTCAAGGGTCTCATAGCCCACAAATTCACTCTTCCCGCCCCCCTCAATGAGCTCTTTGACACCGTCACCCAGGAGACGTACATTTTCTCCCTTGCGTGAGGCACGGGATTGACTTCGCTGTCGCTCCATGGCCTCTTCAAAGCCCGCCGCGTCAAATTCCACACCACGCTCAAGAGAGACATCCCGGACAATATCCACTGGAAAACCATAGGTATCATAGAGTTTAAAGACAAAATCCCCCCGAATGAGCTTTTCATCCGCACTGTTCAGGCGGACTATCTCCTCATCCAGCATGGTGAGGCCATGCTCCAGGGTTTCCCCAAAGCGCAGCTCTTCATTCATGACCACCTTTGCCAGCAGTCCGGCACAGGCCTCAAGGTGGTGATGGGCATCTTTCATGGTCTCGGTGACCACAGAGGTGACCGCATCCATAAACGGCTTTGTAAGTCCCAGATTCCGTCCATAGCGTATGGCGCGGCGCATGACACGACGCAGCACATAGCCGCGCCCTTCATTGGACGGCAGCACCCCGTCAGCCACCAGGAAGGTGGTGGCCCTTGCATGGTCGGCAATAACACGCATGGCTGTGGTATCCGCCTCATCGCCCAGATATTTTTTACCCGACAGCTCTTCCAGTTTATGAATCACCGGCTGAAAGAGATCCGTATCGTAATTGTTCAACTTTCCCTGCAGTACTGCCGCCACCCGTTCAAGCCCCATTCCGGTATCGATACTGGGCCGTGGCAGCGGTGTCATTGTCCCGTCATCTGAACGGTTAAACTGCATGAAAACAAGGTTCCAGAGCTCAAGGAAACGGTCGCAGTCACAGCCCACTGCGCAATCGGGACGATCACATCCGGCCTCCGGTCCCTGATCAATGTGTATTTCGGAACAGGGGCCGCAGGGTCCCGTATCCCCCATGGCCCAGAAGTTATCCTTCTCACCCAGACGCACAATACGTCCTTCGGGGAGATCTTCCACCTTTTCCCAGAGCGCATACGCCTCATCATCATCCGTAAAAACAGAAACCCACATCTGTTCAGCAGGAAGTTTCAGTTCATTAATGAGAAAATCCCAGGCAAATCTGATGGCATCCTCCTTGAAATAGTCTCCAAAGGAAAAATTCCCCAGCATTTCAAAAAAGGTGTGGTGCCTCGCAGTGTAGCCGACATTTTCAAGATCATTGTGCTTTCCGCCTGCCCGGACACACCGCTGGCTGGTCACAGCACGGTTATAGTCCCGTTTATCCTCACCCATGAATACCGTCTTGAACTGCACCATTCCCGCATTGACGAAGAGCAGGGTGGGGTCATCCTGAGGAACCAGGGAGGAACTCTCAACAGGCGTGTGATTATGCTTTTGAAAATAGTCAATAAAGCGGCTGCGTATTTCTTTTCCTTTCATGATAGTAACATTATTGATGGGTTAAGATTATAGAATATATGGAAGTACGGCCTTAAACTCTGCAGTACCTGCCTTTTTTAACAGTTCATAGATGATCATCTCTGCAGGCCCGACAACGGCCCCGATGTCACGAAGTCTGGCCAGGCCCAGATCCCTGTTCACGGCAGTACGCGAGGAGACTCCGTCCGCCACAATCCACGGGGTGATTCCCTTATCAAGCAGCCCCATGGCTGTCTGATAAATACAGATATGAGTTTCAACGCCCACCAGAATTGCTCTGTTCACCGAAGCCGGCAGACTGTTGACCAGAGCCCCTGTTTCCGGATTGGCAAGTGCGTTAAACTCTGTTTTATCAGGCCGCGGAACCTCTGCCATCAGCTCTTCAAGCGGCTCAACGTAGGGACCAAGTCCTTTTTTGTACTGGGTGTTGGCAATAATCGGAATACCAATAATTTCCGCACAACGCACCATTTTTCTGATGGTGTCGGCAACTGCCCCGGCATCGTGAATATGTGCCATCAGCCGCTCCTGGGGATCAATAATGTGCAGATAACAGTGTTCGGGTTTCAGCAATCTGGATTCCATTTTCATATCCTCTTCTCAGGTATTGATCACCCAAGACAGATTTTCAGGCAGAAATATTCAGCTTCATCTATCGTAGGCACGTCTGAAGAAATGGCCCCGCACCAGCCTGCCGTAAAGCAGTTCAAAGAGAATGGAGCTCCCTGTGAAACAGAAGAAGACCACAATTGCTCTCGGGTTGCTTGACCAGGTATGGAGCAGCAGAACCACAAGGGCTGCACTGCTGAAGAGCAGCGCAGCGGCAATAACAATCCTGCTGGCACCTATCTCGGAGGCCAGTTTGAATGCAGCCATGTTCACAATGGCAAAGATCAGCAGAAATCCTGCACTGCCGATGATTGCTATCTCTGTGAGCTCAATGGTATTTGCAATGAGCAGACTGAAGAGGGATATCACAACGATATCATTGCTGGGAACAGTGGCCCTCTCCCTGCTCAGTTTTTTCGGTAGTTCACCCTCCTTGGCAAGAAAATACCCCAATCTGGCATTTCCGTAAATAGTTGCATTTATCGCTGAGAATGTTGAGAGCAGAGCGGCAATGGCAACGACAATAAATCCGGTCTGACCCAGGGCGGGTTTTGCTGCAAAAGCAAGTGCATAGTCCTTTGCCTTGAGAAGCTGTTCTTCCGGAACAGTCCCGACACAGACAATGGAGATAAGAATATAGAGCAGAATAACAAAGATGGTGGAGCCGTAAAAGGCCCGTGGCAGACTGATAATCGGGTTCTTTATCTCCTCTGCGGCATTGGCAATGAGTTCAAAGCCCTCATAGGCGACAAATATAATCATTCCGGCAGTGATAATTCCAAGTGGACCTTCCCAGTGCACCGGTGAGAGCCGGTCTGTATCCACATAGGATATTCCGGACACAATAATTACCACCAGCAAAGTGATCTTGATCATGACAATAAGGGATTCCGAGCGACTCACAAGGGAGGCACTCACCAGGTTGATCAGACTGGGGAGAAGAATCGCCACACTGATCAGAACATGTCTCAGCACAACGGGGCTGTCAGGGGAAAAAAAGGTCTGGCCGTAGGAGGCAAAGGCCGTGGCATACAGAGATATTGTAACCAGATAACTGAGCCAGAGCAGCATGTTGATGCTGGCTGAAAGAAGATTATGGCTGAAGGCATTATCGATAAAGACCACGGTGCCACCGCGATTTTGATACCTCACCGAGAGTTTTGCATAGGAGTATGAGGTGAGAAGCGCCACAATTCCGGCAATGAGGAAGGCGACAGCTGTCGCCCCGTGGGCCAGTGACACCGCCTCACCCAGGACAGCAAAAATTCCTCCGCCCACCATACCGCCGATACCTATTGAGATAGCCCCAAGGAGGCCCACAGTACGTCCTTCACTCTCCATATGCTCTAACCATACTATTCACCATAACCGCTGTGACAGATTCCGGGAACAACTCCGCAGCCACTCCGCTGAAGCAGTCTTTCTCTGTATGCTGCCAACACTAGCACGTTCCCTGAAAAAAAAAAGGCGCATCCGAAAAATGTTCGGATGCGCCTTCACTGTCTCACGACAGAAACTGCTTTACTTTTCCATCAGATCTTAATGATCCACTGCAGATCCTGCCCCCATGGGAACACGAATGTCCTCCACAAGATGCTGGATATGCTCTGGCGGCGGTGCGGTGACACTTGATATGGACAGAGCCACAACAAAGTTGATCAGTGCACCCACTGCACCAAAGGAACCCGGAGAAATTCCAAGGACCCAGTTGGCGGCAGTATCAGCAGCCATGGCGGTACCGGGAATAAAGAACCAGCCTTTGAACCAGAAGATATACACAAGGGTACTTCCAAGACCTGCAAGCATACCACAGACTGCTCCGGTATTATTGACACGCTTGGCAAAAATACCCATCATCAGTGCAGGGAAGATTGAAGATGCAGCCAGTCCGAAGGCAAGGGCCACAACCTGGGCCGCGAATCCGGGAGGATGCAGTCCGAGATACCCCGCCACAAGAATGGCACCTGCCATGGCGATACGGCCTGCCATAAGCTCGGTTTTATCATCAATGTCCTTTGCAACAATACCCTTCACGATATCATGGGAGATAGCGGAAGAGATGGCCAGGAGCAGTCCTGCAGCAGTGGAGAGAGCTGCAGCGATACCACCGGCGGCAACAAGGGCAATAACCCAGTTGGGAAGATTTGCAATCTCGGGATTGGCAAGAACCATGATATCCCGGTCAACCTTGGTCATCTCATTCTGGATGGGATTTCCGTTGACATCGGTACCGGTGAAGTTTTTACCAACATACTGAATACGACCATCACCGTTTTTATCATCATGTTTCAGAAGACCGGTTTTTTCCCAGTTTGTAAACCAGGCCGGAAGGGCATCAAGTTTCAGGTTCTGGGAGGTATCAGGGGTGATTGAATCAGCCTGAATGGTATGGATGAGATTAAGACGGGCCATGGCACCGACAGCAGGAGCTGTGGTGTACAGGATCGCAATAAAAACAAGGGCCCAGCCGGCAGAGGAACGTGCATCACGAACCTTGGGTACGGTGAAGAAACGGGTGATAACATGGGGAAGTCCCGCTGTTCCGATCATCAGCGACAGAGTGAGGAGGAACATGTTCAACGTACTCCCCTTCTGCGTCGTATAGGCGTTAAAGCCTAGATCCAGTAGCGTTTTGTCCAGTTTATCGAGCAGGAATACCCCGGATCCGTCAGCCATTGTGGAACCAAGTCCAAGCTGAGGGAGGGCAACTCCGGTGAGCTGCAGGGAGATGAAGATTGCAGGAACGGTGTAGGCAAAAATAAGTACACAGTACTGGGCAATCTGGGTGTAGGTAACACCTTTCATTCCACCAAGAACAGCATAGATGAAAACGATGCCCATTCCGAGAAAAAGTCCATAGTTAAATGGAATTTCAAGGAAACGGGAAAAGGCAACACCAATACCCTTCATCTGGCCGATAACATAGGTAAGAGAGGCCACAATCAGACAGATAACAGCAACAACACGGGCAGTCTGAGAGTAGAACCTGTCCCCGATGAACTCAGGCACTGTAAATTTTCCATACTTTCTGAGATATGGAGCAAGGAGCATGGCAAGAAGACAGTAACCGCCTGTCCATCCCATGAGATACACTGAAGCATCATATCCTTTAAAGGCAATGAGTCCGGCCATGGAGATAAATGAGGCGGCAGACATCCAGTCAGCGCCGGTGGCCATTCCGTTCAGAACAGGGTGTACACCTTTACCGGCGACATAGAACTCTCCGGTGGTTGATGCACGGGCCTTGATGGCAATAAAGATATAGAGAGCAAAGGTTGCCCCGACAACGCAGTAGGTCCATAATTGTAAATTAGTCATTCCTTCATTTCTCCTTAGTCTTCGCTGACGTTGAATTTTTTATCAAGCTGATTCATACGCCAGGCGTAAAAAAAGATCAGGGCCACGAAGGTATAAATAGAACCTTGCTGGGCAAACCAGAAACCAAGTGGATAGCCACCCAAAATACGGATGGAGTTCAGCTGCTCGGCAAACAGGATGCCACAGCCAAACGAGACCACAAACCAAACGACGAGACATCCTATAACAAGCCGAATGTTCGCCTGCCAATACTTCTGAGCATCACTCATAATTTCTTCTCCTCCTTATTGGAATTAAGTGAAACTTTCTCCTCATAAAACACTGATTCATACCATAGCTCCTCAATCAGTGTCAATGCCTGACCGGTAAAGGCTTTAAGAGCCCTTCCGACAGGGATCAACACCGAAGATGGGAGTCAACAGCCAACAGTATACATTGTCAGCTAATATCGGAAACTTCCAACCCTCCCTGATTGAAAAATATCCTTCAATGTAACCAGCCCTCCCTTGCGAAACTTTTTAATAAAGTACAGAAAAAGATAGGCTGTCTGCAGGGCATCTTCCAGAGCATCGTGGGGCTTGAACTCCGGCAGATGATACTCCCGCCCCAGATCATCAAGATTGTAGCTGGTGGTTCTGGGGTTATGTTCATGGTAGTGACCGAGACGTACCCGTTTGTAGCCCTGGGCCATACGCATGGTATCCACCCCCGGATTGGAAAGGGTTCCCCCCATCACCTCCCGGGTTGCCTTATTCAAAAAATGCATATCCAGGGGCAGATGATGCCCCACCAGCAGGCTGCCATGAATATACTCCACAAATCGTGGCAGTACCTCCTCCATGGATTCTGCAGTTTCAAGCTGTTCCGGCGTGATGCGATGTACCAGAGTCGCCTGAGTCGGATCCATGTTCCTGGGCCGGACAAAACAGTGGAACATGGAAGAGAGATCTATCTGAAGATCTCTGATCATCACGGCCCCTATGGAAATGAGTTCATCCTTCTTCCTGTTCAGGCCGGTGAGCTCCGTGTCACAGACAACAAAGCTGTACTCAGCCAGGGGACGTCCCTGGTCAAAATCGGCAAAACATTCCTTATTGGCCTGCAGAAGAGGGGACGGATGGCTAAACCAGCTGCCGGGGTTCAACAGATCGATCATCTCAGGCAACCGGGTACATTTTGTCCAGCACGGAGTAGAGACGCTCAATGACGGCAAAGGCATCTTTCAGCATACGCCTCTCAAGCTCTGTGAGCTGTTCCGGATTAATATGATTATCCGGTGTTTTCCCCTCTTCCATCTGCGTCAGCTGATGGATTAACCGCTGCTGCATCTGGAGCTCATAGGCATCATTGGCCGAGGCCCAGAGCTCACGATTGATAAAATCCGCATCATGGAGTGCCTTTAAGCGGGCCAGGGTGTTGGTCTCGCTGATCCCGTGTTTTAAGGACAGAACCCGGGCAAAATTGACAAACGGCGTCAGCCCCTGGCGCTTGATATCCAGGAGATTCTTATGCTCCCCATCCTTATCCACGATGAAGTTCTTGAAAAAAGAGAGTGGAATACGGGTGGACATGCACTGCCGCGCCAGGTGAAAGAGAAAGATATCTTTCTGCCGGGCACGTCCATTGAGATGATTTCGCAATTCACGTGCAAGGGAGGCATCACCAAAACCGGAACGAAAATCGAAGAAAATGGTGGCATTGAGGAGTTCTGCCGGATCAGGGGCGCTGATCCAGGTACTGAAATACTCCTTCCACACCGAGAGGGGCTGGCACCATTTCGGGTTGATGGCCATGATCTCGCCGGGGCAGAGTGGATAGCCGCAATTCACAAGATGATCAATGGCCTTTTGCGCAAAGACCTTAAAATAACCTTCCGCATCACTCTTCTGCTTTTCATCTTCGGGATCAGCATAGAGGATGGCATTATCCTGGTCCGTCTTGAAGGTCTGTTCCCTGCGTCCTTCACTGCCCATGAGCAGCCAGCAGTAGGGAACAGGGGGAGGACCGAGTTCCTCTTCAAGCAGGGTCAGCATCCGTTCCAGAATATGATCATTTAAAATGGCGATCATCTGGGTGATGTTACCGGCCTTTGCCCCCTCTTTGATGAGTCCCCGGATAACTTCAGGTATTCTCTGGGCCAGGACATAGAGTCCACTGATCTCCTGCTGGCCGCGAATCTCCTTAAAGAGGTAGTAGGGTGAATGACCCTGGAGGAGCATGATGTCATGGGA
>Ga0256834_1000656_pt1 | contig 24659 bp, 30 predicted proteins | sample 4281140metaG_FD_190536 | JGI IMG/M metagenome (GOLD analysis project Ga0256834, IMG submission 190536) | Hydrothermal vent microbial communities from East Pacific Rise, Pacific Ocean - 4281-140 | ecosystem: Environmental > Aquatic > Marine > Hydrothermal vents | place: Pacific Ocean: East...
TTTTAGAGAGTTTTCCATTTGTCGGTACAACTTGGGAGATAGAGATAAATTGAGTCTGCATAGCCTCTTTGTCTCTTTTAAATGGCTCATCAAACTGCACATCATTTAAACCAGCTGAAAAGATGGGATCACTCCAAGTGGTACTTAGTGTTATATCTTGTTCATCAAAAAGGATGGCTTTCTCTTTTTGCTTTATTTCATAGTTGTTTTTTAGTGCATCTTCCACTATCACATCAAGCTCTTGTGCAAAACTTGATGAGAGTAAAAGAGCTACTAAAAACGAGGTTTTTAGTATCATAATCTTACCTTTTCTTAAAATAATAGTGTAATTGTACAAGATGTTATGTGCAAGTAGTGTGTAGAAAACTTATATACTCTACACACTTTTTAGAGATGCCCATAAGTGGTTTTGTTAATAAACATCACTGTATACAATGAATGTTTCAAAAAAGCTATGGTTTTCCATAATAAAAAATATTTGAAATGAAGTTAAGGCACAGGAGTATAATTAAAACTTTTTTTGCTTTATGTGATACCAGCAATTTTTTAATCACTCTGGAGTAAAAAAGATAGTGCAATGCAAAGAAAAATAGAAAAAAAACAAAAAAGAATAGAAAAATTCTCATTGATATTTTCCTTTTATGTTAAGGGCATTATTGTATTGATAAATTGTCGTTGAAATTGGTGGCTCTCAAAAAGTTAAGTTGCTCTCGACCCCTAAGACCCAAAATTATAAAAAGGTTAAAAGTTAAAGCCTGACATCTAGCTTTCTTTTTTAGTTTAACATGATAATGCTCGAACTGTACATCTAACGGTGGACTTGAGAAATATATAGCCTGTTAGCAATCTCTCAAATCTTTATCATGATAACACATCTTTTTGCCTAACCAAAATAAACGGCAGGGGCTACATATTTTTTTCTCCAAGATGTTGTTAGGTAATTTTGTTATAAAAACAAATTATATTAAAAGTACTTGCAAGTAAGGCGAAAACTGATAATACACTCATTACAGTATAAAATATTTTTCTTAATGGATGGAAATTTCTTATAACAACTGATTGATTAGGATCAAATTGATTAAAATATATATCCATTTTGAAAATAGTTCATTAGCTTTGTGCTCTTTATTTGTTTTGTTAGGGTCTAATGATATATTATAAACTTGTTCACTTTCAAAAGAAAAGTTATCACTAACAAATTTTTTATTTTTATATCTAAACTCATATTTTATATTTGGATAATATTTAGTATATGAACCAGCACGAGTTATAACATCAATTTTAATAATTTTACTTGAAATTAATTTAGCAGTAATTTTTTCCAGTTTTTACTTTTATATTTAAATATTAGTGGAGTTAAATATTTTTTTGTGCTATATAAAGTAACAAAAAATATAATTATTAAAATAATACCTATTTTAATATGGTTGTATTGTGGCATATGCCCCATACATCTGTTAATAAAAAATCCAAAAACCAATATAAAACTAACTAATATAGATATATTTTTAATAAATATTGCTGATTTACCACCATCAAAAATCATTTTTTTAAAATAATATTTATCAGTAAAATTTAATAAGTCTTCCATAAAATCCTTTTGAAAATCAACTATAACTCATAATTTAATTTGTTTACCTAACGTTCGAGGACAAAAATCTGTTTCCTGTTGCCCATCTTTTTTATGCCTATTATGATATAGAAGTTTCTATCAAGAGAAAGCTAAATTTCGGCGGGGGAAACAGATTTTTGTTGCTCCGTTTTGTTAGGTTTCAACTATTATCTTAGGTAATCCAGTCTCAATATTTTGTTTTTTTAAAAGTTTTTTTGTGGCTATAAAGGCTTCAAATATATACATTGCATGATATATTTTATCTTGATGATATCGTTTATAAAATACACTAGCAGATATGAGATGAAATACTATCCATAAAAAGCCATTTAAAGTAAATTCAATATTAGAACTATCAACACTACCGAATAAAAAAATAAAATATAACACTATATTTATACTGAAAATAAGAAATAAACTTCTAGTAAGTACGATTGTCGCATTTTGCTTTTTTTCATATAGTGCTATATTTGGAAAACGTTCTCTAAGATAAAACTGTATCAAGTTGAAGTAGTCGTCTTTTTTAGTAACTTTACACTCTTTCATGATATCTTTACCATCTTGATTTTTTAGCCATGCTTCAATTTTTATTCGTAAGTTTTTTTGAAAATGGGAAGAATAGTAAGGTTGTTTTTCATCAAATACGATATCCCATTTTGGCTTATTTTTTTTAGCTTTTCCAAAAAAAGGAAAATATTTATCATGAACTGTAAGATAGCCTAAATGTTCAAATAATCTGCCTAATACATATGCAATTAATAGTGTTACTGAAATACTTAATAAGTTTATATTATTATCATATTTTTCAAATAATGGATGTCCCATAATATAAAAATTTGCTATAATTAAAAATAGGATTGTGTATCCAGGGATAATGAAGGCAATAATATCAAAAAAGAAATCTGGAATAATGCCAATATTAGATTTTTTATCTTCCACTTATTTTTCCTTTTCAAAAGTTTTTGTACTACTTTTTTCAAAAAAGTAGTGGATTTCCACAGTTCCTATTGACTTTGTTAAATGCTTTCAATTCCATAAAGCTTTTTCTTTTCTATCATGATAACATTTTGAACTGATAACGGTGGACTTGAAAAATCTGTAGCTGTCCACAACCTCTTTTATATCTATCATGATAACACATCTTTTTGCTCCGTCAAAATTGACGGCTGGGGCTACAGATTTTTCTCCAAAGTTTTGTTATGTGTAACAATAACTATTGCAAAAATAATGGTTTATTTATTCTGACCAAATACCATTCTTAAATAATTGAAACCACTTTTCTATATCTTCATGACTATGTAATTCTATCTTTGTGAAAATTTCTCTTGAAAACTCAATAGGTGAAAATCCGTTTGCTGTAATTATATTTTTATCACTTACTGTTAAATCGGATTGATAATATTTATCACCTTTATATTCAGGTGCAATATATTTTAAATATTCGAAAGCATTACTTGTATGTTTTATATCATCCAAATAGCCTTTTTGACCTAAAAAAGTTGTTGCAGAACATATTGCTGCAATCGTTTGATTCTTAGAATATAATGTTTCTACAAGTTCATCAATACCATTTATAGATTTCTCTTCCCATGCACTACCTCCAGGAAGAACTAAAACTATAGGGTTGTCTAAACTCAACTCTTTTATTGATAAATCTGGTGTAATTTTTAATCCACCGACAGATGTGATTTCTAAACCATCTATAGTAAAATATTTTAAATTGATTTTTTCACTTTTTTGTAATTCAGGTGTAAGATATGAAATTTCCCAATCAGAGAATCCATCAAATAAAAAAATATATATATTTACAGAAGTCATTTATTTCCTTCTTGAGTTTTTGTACACCTTTTTTTAAAAAGGTGTGGGCTTCCCTGAAGTATATCGAACTTTTTTAAAAGTTTAATATCTCAATGACTTTATCTTTGATGTCATGATTAGGATGGGAATACTTCACATAACGGTTGAATATAGCGAATAAGTTCCCGTTAGGGATACTTATTCGCTGCTATGTTTTGTTGTCTTTTACGATGCCATCTTAGTTTTATTTTCGACTAATTGACCTGTCATATATTTATGTAAAACACTTTTTATGAAAGTTTGGTATTTTAATCCTTCTTGTTCAGCTCTTTGTTTGATTTTGTCAAGTTCTTCTTTAGATATTCTGATATTCATCTTTGTCTCATGTCTTTTAACATATTCTTTGGCTGCAGATTTTAGTTGTTTGATATTTTTTGCATTACTCTCTATTTTAGTTATATCAACATTATTCCAAATTTCCATATCTTTTTTTTCTTCATTATCTATAAAATTATTTTTCATTTTTCTTCTCCAATAACTTTTTATATCTTCTATCTGGGTAAATAGTTTTTAAAACTATTTCATCTTCATTTTGAAGATAAGGAACTCCATAAGTATAGTCATTCAAATCTACAATCATAAGCCTTTGATGAGGATATTTTTCTTTATTAGGATGAGCTATATCATGTAAAACCTTATCGTTTGCAATAGCTTCAATAGCTTGTTCAAATCGTTGTTTAAATAATTTCTGATTTTTCTCTTCATCAAATATAAATTTCATAAGTAATTATATCACCTTGTACGCACAAAGTCAATCTTTGGTTTTTTCTTAAGTTTTTGCGTCTATTTTTTTAAAAAGAGACAAGGTTTTGCATAGTTTATTAGAAATTGCAATGATAAGTTCCAATACCATAAAGATATTATTTTTTTACAATCATGATAATCTTGGAACTTTGTAAGACAACTATTTAATAACGGACATAATATCATAAACACCTACTAAAATCAATATTTAAGGAATATAAAAATGTCCTATCAAAAGTCAAATAACATTTCAAATTGAAATATTATTTGACAAAAGCAAATGTTTTTTAGCTAAAAATTATCCATTATCAGGACACTATGTCCTTCTAACAGATGATTTAGAGCCAAAAAGGACAAAGTGTCTTATTATTTTTGGGAATATTGTATGCAAAAAAAGAAAAAATTATTGGAAATTGTAAGAGAGTAAGATAAGGGTAAAACACTACTATTGTGTTCACGGGATCAGTTGCCACCCTTAATAGTGGTCAAGGGGTCTCTATCATTGAATTTGAAGGTAAGGGATATACGAGGGTTTGACTTTTAACTTCTTCAGGATTTATTTCTCCAAGTTAAAAGTACATTCTCATATCGCCTTTTTATTGGAAAATCGATAAATTGTCGTTGAAATTGGTGGTTATATCGTTAATAGAGATAAAAGCACAATAACATTTACTTAGATTTTAGAGCAATTTTTTTCCTAGAACATTTTGTGCCTATAATTGAGGCTATAGTATAACTAGAAAAATTGATACAAAAAAAGGGATTTATATGTCTGCTGTAAAAAGTGAAGTACAAAAGATGATAAAAAGTCTTCCTGATAACTGTACTTATGAAGATATACAATATCACTTATATATGCGAAAACGGTAGTTTCAAAATTTTTTGAGATTACTGATGCATTATTAGATTTTCCAAAACTAGGACGGGTAGTACCTGAGTTAAATCAAGAAAATATTAGAGAACTTTTTGCATATAGTTATGTAAACTCTACACACTTTTTACACACTAAATAACTTATAATAATTTCGTAAACTAAAACAAAGGAAAAAAATTATGAAAAGATTATCAATGATACTTTTAGCTTCAATGCTAACAGTTACTTTAGCGCAAGCACAGATGAAGTGTGGTGCTGGAAAATGTGGAGCTTCAATGAGCATGGATACAAGCAATGCAAACTCTGAACTTATGACAGATATGCATCAAACTAATGGTTATAGTGTAAAGATTGCATCAGTTAAGTCATTGGTTGTAGGTAACAATGCTATAGAGGTAGTACTTCAAAAAGATGGCAAAGTTGTAACAGATGCGAAAGTAAAAGTTAAATTTTTTATGCCTGAAATGCCTGGTATGCCATACATGGAGTACAAAGAGAAGTTAAAACTCGATGGCAATAGCTATAAAGGAAATGCAAACTTTAGCATGAGTGGAACTTGGCAGTATCAGTTAAAGTTTAAAACAGCTGATGGTGAAAAACATAAAGTTCGTGGTAGTATCAATCTTTAATAGATAAAGTAGGCTCACAAATTAGTGAGCCTTTTATCTACAATTTAAGAAGCATCTTAAACTGTTTTTCATCTAATATATTTTTTGTATTGTAGATGCAATTGATATGCACAATTGTTGCTTTAGCTTTTAGCTTTGAAATCTGCTCAACTTTGTCTTTTAAGCTTTCAGGGTTTTCCCCCAACATCGTTGCTTTTGCAACTTCATCTTCTAGCAGTGAAATCTCCTCTATAAGTTTCATAACGGCACCCATAGTTTCAGATCTAACTTTCAATAATTTCTCTTTTTGAGCATCTTTTAAAGCCAACTCTTTATCATCCCAATTTTGTTTTATCTTTTTTGTAACATGGGGCATTTTTCCTGTTATTAAAAATGGCTCACTATTTTGTGCATACATAAGTACGCAAGATGCTACTAACATTAACAATATCTTTTTCACTCTCTCTCCTTTTTAATTTTTAAAAACTCATAATAGCATCTATTTGTGAATTAAAGATGAAACTATCTCCACAACAGATACCCAACACTTGCAACAACAATCACTCCAGCAATATTAGCAAAAAAACCAATCTTAGCCATAACTCCAACTTTGATAACTTTACTACTCATCACAATCGCATTTGGAGGAGTGGCTATTGGGAGCATAAAGGCATAACTTGCAGCAATTGTTGCAACCATCATCATAACAACTCCATCACTTCCCATATCTTTAGCAAACTCATAAAATATTGGAAGAGCAATAGAAGTTAGAGCGGTGTTACTTGTAACTTCGGTTGAGAAGCTTACAAACAAAGCTACAAACAAAAACATCCAAAAAAGAGGCATTGTAGAGATAAAAGAGATTTTTTGAGCAATCTCAGCAGCTAATCCTGTTTGAGAAAATGCAGTAGCAATACTAAAGCCAGCACCAAATAAAAATATAATCTCATAAGGAAGTTTTCTAGTATCTTCCCACTCTAAAAAACCAATTTTTGGCATAAACATCAAAAGCCCAAAACCTAAAAGTATCAACTTCTCATCCAATCCAAGCCCCATATAATAAGGCTTCAAAGGTGTATTTATAAGAAGTAAAAAAGCTAAACCTCCAAGTATATAAAGAAGCCTTTTATGTATATCATCTAACTTTGGAATTTTTGTATCTATATCTTTTACACACTCATTTTTTAAGCCAAGTGAGAGTATAAAAGGGACAATCAAAAGCATAGCAATCGCAACAGGCGAGACCATAAATATCCACTCTCCAAAAGATGGAGCTTCAAGCCCCTTATCTTCTAAAAACCCAATAAGTAGCATATTTGGTGCTGTTCCGATAGGAGTTATGATACCACCAATACTTGCACCATAAGCTATGGCTAAAAGAAACCTCACTTTTAACTTTAAATTTTCAGTTAGAAAAAGTCCTATTGGAAGCAGCATGAGTGTTATTGTGGTGTTTGATAGTAGGGCACTTAAAAGTGCGGCAGTTATAGCCAAAGCATAGATAATTCCTCTTGGTGTTTGGGGGAAAAGATTTAGTAGTTTTGCAGAGAAGTATTTATGAAGTCCTATCTTTTCAACAGCAATCGCCATCATAAAACCTCCGATAAAGAGAAAAATAATAGTTTTTGAGTAGTTTGGAGCAACTGTATTTACATCTATGATGCCTAAAGCTGGAAAAAGTATGAGTGGCAAAAGTGACACCACGCCAAGAGGTAAAGCTTCATTTGTCCAAAGAGTTACTAAAAATGCAACTATAGCTATCAAAAGTGAATGCTCATTAGTAAAACCTAAAAGTGAAACACCATAAAATCCTAAAGCTATTAAAAAAGCAACAAATAAACCCTTCATAAAACCCCTTTTTTTTGTTTATAAAATAGCGATGCAAAAAAGAACACTGCCGCCACCACTATGATAGATGGTGTAGTTGATAGATCTAAATAATAAGAGAGGAACAGCCCTCCAAGACAAAATCCAAATGCCAAAAACATTGATAAAATCATCATCTGCTTTAAATTAGTTGTAAATTTTTCCGCTACAAATGGAGGAATGCTAAAAAGAGCAATAACCAAAATAAGCCCAACAGATCTTATACTCATAACAACTGTTAAAGCCATTAAAATTATCAAAAATGTATAGATAGTTTTAACTCTAAGACCTTGTATGATAGCAAAATCTCTATCGTACGAGATAGCCAAAAACCGATGATATAAAAGCACGATAGATGCAATCAAAAGAATATCTACCAAAAGCATAAAAATCAAATCTTCATTTGAAATCATTAAAATATCTCCAAACAAAAACCCCATCAAATCTACATTGTAGCCAGGAGCAAGATCTATAAAAATAATTCCAACACTCATACCAACAGCCCAAATAACACCTATAAGAGTATCACTTCTATCTTTATACTTATAAGTTATAAAAGCTAAAACAAGTGCTAAAAAAAGAGCAAACAAAGTAGTACAAAGAAGAAGAGAAAAACCAAAATATACACCAATACCAATACCACCATAACTCCCATGAGCTATGCTTGCAGCTATAAAATGGGAACGATTTATAAGCATAAGTGAGCCAATAATTCCAATAGCAATTGAGAGGAGAAAAGATGCAAAAAAAGCATTTTGAAACAGCTCAAACATCTCCAGCCTTTTTAAGATACTCTATAATCTCCATCTCACAAAAGTGCCCATCTTGAAGATGCATATCACTCTCTATGCCGTCGTGAATATGTAGAGTTTTATTGATATAAGCTACTTTATTTACACCTTCAAAAAGTATATTTATATCATGGCTTACAATCAGTTTTGTGAGTGGAAGCTCTTTTAAAATAGCATAAATCTCTTTTTGTCCCAAAGGATCAATAGATGCAGTAGGCTCATCCAAAATCAAAATCCGAGGCTCTTTTGCCAAAGCTCTTGCTAGTAAAACTCTCTGTCTTTGTCCACCTGATAAGTTTTTGATTTTTCTATTTTGTAGATGTGAGATATTCATGATTTCTAATTTTTGGATAGCTATTTTTTTATCTTTTTGATTATAAAAAAGCTTATTTTTACAGAGTCTACCTTGAAGCACAATATCTAAAACACTTATTGGCATATCCATATTAAAATTGATATATTGGGGAAGATAGCCAATCTTATTTCTTGCATCTATTGGCGATTTTCCAAAGATTTTTATCTCTCCCAAAGTTGGCTTGATAAATCCTAGTATCAGCTTTAAAAGTGTAGTTTTACCACCACCATTTGGACCAATAATAGCTATATAATCCTCTTTAAATATCTCAAAATTTATATTTTCTAAAATCTTATTTTCACCATAAGAGAGAGATAAAGAGTCTATATGAAGTTCTATTTGATTACTCATCAATATCTTTTACCAACTCTTTTTCTAATGCACTAAAAGCTCTATTCATTCCATCAACAACATCATCTTTGGATAAGATAGGAATCTCTATAAAAAACAGCTTACTTTCTCCATTTTTAGACCAAGTTGCATCTAGTATAACACTATTTTTTTGGGCGATAAATTTGTTGATAGTTATCTTTATGAGAATATTTGGTTCTGTTTTTTGTGGGTATTTGTAGACTTTTGGTGTGTTAAATGATTTTTGCAAGGTTGAGATAATTCTGTTTGTGAGATGCTCATCAAGATAAGTTGCCCATTTTCTGTTTTTTAAATAGCTAATTTCGTTTTTATTTTCTAAAAATGGTATTTCACGACCTAGTAAATATTGTGGAAGTTCAATAGTTTTCACACTTATACTCTCACTCAATGAATGATTTGCAACTGGTGCATCTTGACTATAAAGAATATAGCTTTTTTTAGACGAACAAGCTGAAAATTGTAAAAGTGTTAAAATTATAAAAAATATTTTCATAGTTACTCTCCAAATATTAATGAATTAGGTTTTTGATCGATTTTTCTAAGCACTCTTTCAAGGGCTTTTGAGGCTCTGTTAATTTCATTCATTGACTCTGTAATGCTATCGCTCATTTTAGAGCTACTGCCTATTAATTTTTGTGTCTCTTGTAGTGTTTTATCTAACTCTTGTAAGGTATTGTTTACTTGTTTGGGTAGCTCTTCTAAGCTACTTGTGCTTATTAGTTTGTTTGTGTTTTTTATAGTTTTGTTTAAGTTTATTAAGATGCTTTGAAGTGGTTTTTCACTCTCTTTAAGTAGCTTAGATACTGAATCTAAAAGAGTGTTAAACTGTTTTTTCATATCATTGAAATGGACATATTTTGTTGGAAAAATATCATATGGTTTTGCAGATACAATCCTTTTTGAGCTTAGATTTTCATCATAAATAAGCTCTATAAAAAGATTGTCAAGCAGAGGATTATTTTGTGCCAATGAGGCAACTAACCCTTTTTGCAAAGCATTTTGAAGATGTTTAAAACTATCCTCCTCTCCACCAAAAGCCAAAATATCAATATCTACTAAAACATCCGAGCTAATTTTTCCTTTTTGGGCATCATAGCTTGATTCGATATTTATAACATGTCCTATTTGAAAGCTACTAAACATTATGGGTGAGCCTATCTCTAGCTTGCCAAGATTTTGATTAAATTTCATCTGAAATGTTCTTAAGTTTCCACTATTGTAACCTATCTTCTTTGCTCTTGCTTCCCCTTTTGAAGCAAAAAGTGGAAAAACTGTACTTTCATTTGTAGGTTTATTTTGAATCTGTTTGCTTGGGGTGCTAAAAGTTATGCCTCCATATAAAATCTGTGATGTAGATGCAAAAGAGATATCAAGTCTTGCTTTACTAAAATCTAAGTTAAAATTACTTAAATTCCAAAATTGTGTTTTGGAATTTATAAATTGATGATAAGGATCTTTTACAAATATATAAAAACGGACAAAATCCCCATTTGTTGAGACATTTACCTGCTTAATCTCTCCAGCTATTACATTTCGATAAAAAACCAATGAACCTGCTTCTAAATTATAAGAGCTTGGAGCATTTAGGTTAAAATACTTCCCTTTAACATTTTTCTTATCCAGATATGGCTCTTCAAGCCCAACAAACTCCTTTTGTAAAGCCCCGCCCACAACGCTATCTAATTGAATATAACTACCAGAAACTAAAGTCTCTAATCCTGTAATTCCACTCTTATCAATCTTGGGTCTTACAATCCAAAATTTTGCATTTTTATTTAAAAACTGTTCTGCATCTTTGTTCATACGAATTGTTACGATAACACTTTTACCACCTTTGGTTAGTGTCACATTTTTTACACTCCCAATAGGAACATCACGAAATCTCACCTGAGACTGATTTGCCTTTAATCCCTTACTAGATTTAAACTCTACTGTGATTTCACTTCCAAGCTGTGCAAAGTATTGATAAGCGAGCCACAAAGAGATGGTAAATGCTATGATTGGTACAAACCAAATAGAGATATTTATCCTCTCATTTTTAACAACTTTAACTTCAGGTATATCTCTAGGCATCTTTTCTCTCCCAAATTAATCGTGTGTCAAATGCTAAAGCAGACAAAAGTGTAAAAAAGACCATCAAAGCAAAGGCACTTATACCAACTCCAGGATGTATCTCTACACTTGTCATCTGCACCAAAGCTGCCAAAATTGAAACTACAAAAACATCAATCATGGACCAAGGTCCAAGAAGCTCTGTAATATGAAATAATCTTAATTTATCTACATTTTTTGTATATATCTTAAATTTTGCACTTAACAATAGGTATAATATTAAAATAAACTTTATAACAGGTACAAATATAGATGCAAGTAAAATAATAATTGCAATTGGATAAGAGCCATTTTCCCAAAGAACTACTATGCCACCCAAAATAGTGTTTGCACTTTGTACACCAAATTGTTCAGTTATGAGTACAGGATAGAAGTTTGCAGGGATAAAAAGAATCATAGCCGTTAACAAATATGCTAGTGATTTTTGAAAACTAATGTGTTTAAAATGTAAAATTTTTGAATCACACCTTCGGCAGATTGTGTTATCTCCTGTATCTATGTTTACAGCTTGACAGTATGGGCAGCTTATCAAGTTTTTATTTGGATTTTTCATAGATATTCTCTTTTAAACCCCAAAGGGCCAACATACTTATGTTTTTACTAATATATATATCAACAATTACAAATCCCACTAATGCCCAAAATGAGACTCCAAGATGAATCTCTGCATAACCAATAAGCTTTACCATAGCAACCAAGATAGAGATTAAAAATATCTCTACCATATTCCAAGGCAGAAGTGAAGATAAAAAAACCAACATCTTTTTAACCGCATTTTCATAAATTCTAAACTTCATAAAGATAAGAAGTGTCAAAAAGAGACTCATAAATGTTATGGGAAGTATAAAAATCAAAAAAGCACACATAAGCCCAGTAAAATAAAATTGCTCCAAAAACATAGTTAAAAAAACAGAGCTAAGAGTGATTTCACTAACTGCACCTTGGAGATTAATTGTTACAATTGGAAATAAATTTGCAACGATAAAAAAGATAAACATAGCAAGAGTTAAAGCCAAAGATTTATCAAGAAGATCTAAATGTTTTCTATAAAGTGTGCTTTTACAGGTTCGGCAAGTTGCTTTTGTCTGTTTTTCTAATTTTATCTTTTTGTGAAGTGTGGCACATTTTTTGCAGATTATTAAGTTATTTAACTCTGCATCACTTAGGTTATCTACTTCCAAAGCTTTTCGCTATTTCTAAAATATTTTTAGACCAATTTTTAGATAGTGGGTCTATGGTTTTTACATCTGCATCTATTAGTTTTGCTATCTGTTTAGCTGATTTTTTAGAAAATTGAGGAGCTACAAAGATAGTTTTAATCCCCTCTTTTTTGGCAAAATCTACAACCTTTTTGATATACCTAACACTTGGCTCTTTTCCCTCTTTTTCAATTGCTATTTGTTTAAGTCCATAAGCTTTAGCAAAGTAGCCAAAAGATGGATGAAAAATTATGAACTTTTTTTGTTTGACATCTTTAAGTATCTCTTTTATCTTTTTATCTATCTCTTCAAGCTCTTTTATAAATCTGTTTGCATTTTCAAAATAAAACTTCTCATTTTTAGGGTCAGCTCTCATAAAACTTTGCGAAATTATCCTAATTTGAGACTTTACAAGATTTGGATCAAGCCAGATGTGAGGATCTAAACTTTCGTGCTTGTGTCCATCGTGATTATGTTCTTCCATTTGTAGTTTTTTGATACCTTTTGTTGTGTCTATAAATTTTAATTTTGGATTTATATCTTTAAATTTATAAAGCCAATTTTTCTCAAATGCCACTCCTATTGTGAAGTAGAGTTTAGATTTTGTTAAAGCTTTTAATTGTGAAGGTTTCAAAGAGTAAGTAGCAGGGGAAGAGCCAGACTTTACAAGAGTTAAAATATCGGCTTTATCACCAGCAATTTTTTGTACAAAAAACTCTTGTGGTGCTATAGAAACGGCAACTTGCATCTTTGCAGATAAAAGTGTAGTTAAAGATAAAAGTATAAAAAATAGTTTTTTCATAGAAGGATTATACCTTAAATATGTTTTACTTGGTACTTTTTTGATAAAAATATAGAGAGAAAAAATAGTAAAACTATAGGAGCTATGATACCAAACTCTGGTGAGATAGTACCGCTTCCAGATATTTTTGCCAAAGTAAATAAAACTCCCCAAATACTTAATATACTAAAGATATAAAGTGTGCTTAAAAGTGCTATGTTTGCACCTCTTCTTTGAGCGGGCAAAGGAAAAAACAGACCATAAATAACAATAGGAGCAAATAGTGGAAATATAAGCATGGTGTAGAGGTTTGAGCGAATTTTTTCACTATTTAAGTTCTGTTTTTCCAAAAGTTTAATAGCTGTAAATGAGTCTTGGATAGTTAACTTTGAAAGCCTTTGAAAAAGTGTATCAATTATTTTTGGTTTGAACCCATGTAAAATATCTTTATTTTGTAATTTTGTAAAAATTAATTTTTTATCTCTTAAATCTCCATTTAAATGAGGTATTTTTATAGAAGTTACATCTCGAAGTTTCCAATAGTTATTTTGAAAAGTTGCACTTTTAGCTTCTAAAATCTCCACCAACTTATGCTCTTTTGTGATAAAAATCTTTAAATTTTCTCCTCTTTTTTCTATAGGAATTAACTCATCTATATAGACATAAGTGTCGTTAGATTTTAGAAAAAGTGCTGATGTTGATTTGTTTAGGACATTGTACTTTTTGATATTTTTAGCCTTCTCATAAGAGTGAACAAAAAAAGGAGTAAAATTAAGAGCAATATAAAAAATAGTTATAGCTCCAGAGATAATCATGATAGGTTTAAGTATCTCATTTTTAGAGATTCCCAAAGCATACAAAGAGACTAATTCATTTGATTTTAATATATTAAAAAGTGTTAAAAGCATAGCAAATACAAGTGATAGAGGTAGAGTAAAATTTATATAATAAAGAAGTTGATTTACACTATAAAGTATCTGTAAGTTTGCAGAGCTTGAGATGTTTTTTAAGTTTTGTAAAAGGTCCATGCCTATAAAAAAAAACTCTAATGCAATAAAAATTAAAAAAAAGTTTTTAATATACTCTTTTGCAATAAATTTTTGATAAATCTTCATTCACAATAACTTTTTTTGGAAGAGTGCAGTTTCTGTATATCCTTGATAGAAGATTTAGATAAATCCAAAACTATCTCACAAGCTTTATCGATAATAATTTTTAAACACTTTTGTTGCTCATTTTTAAAATCACTAAGAACATGTTTTGTAACATCTGCTTTAAACTCAGGTCTAGAAATACCCAAGCGAACTCTATCATAATCAGCTCCCATGTATGCATCTATGGATTTTAAGCCGTTATGTCCACCGTTACTTCCACCATTTTTAAATCTAATTTCTCCAAAATTCACATCTAACTCATCATGAATTACAATCAACTTTTCTACTTTATAATAAGATACAACAGCTGATACACTCTCCCCTGAGAGGTTCATAAATGTAGATGGTTTTAATAGAAGTAGATTTTTTGATTTGAAAAGAGAGCCTTTAAAGGCTGCTTTTGAGATGTTTGAAGCTTGAAGGTCAAAGACAAGAGAGTCGATGACCATAAAACCGATATTGTGTCGATTGTGTTTGTATTTATCAGTAGGATTTCCAAGTCCTACAATCAAAGTCATGTTATTTAGCTTTAATTACACCAACAACGGAAACTCTATCTGCATCCAATATCTTAACATTTTCATCAGCTTTGATATCTCTAACAAGAATTGATTCACCAACTCCAAGATCACTTACATCTAAAGTAAATGAATTAGGAAGATTTTCTGCTGTACATTTTACTAGCAATCTTTTTTTAGAGGTGATTAAAACACCTTTCTCTTTAAGACCTTTTGGTGAACCTTCTGTTTTTACAGGTACAAGATATTTTGATAAAACACCTTTTTGTGCAACTCGCAAATCTACATGGAGAAGTTTACTTGTAACAGGATCTTTTTGGTACTCTTGAATAATTACAGGCAAAACCTTATCACCAATTTTCACATCAAAAATTAGAGCCTCTTTTGCTCTTATTGCTTTTATAAACTCATTTGATTTAAATGCAGCATTGATATTTTCTAATCCTTTTGCGTAAACATTGGCGATTAGATAACCATCTCGTCTAAAAGCTTTTGTAGCTTTTTTACCGATACTATCTCTAACGATACCTTCTAGCATTGTATTCCCTTTTATTTAAAATTTAAGAGGGGCATTTTACTAAAAAATATCTAAAAACCTGCTTACTCTTCAATCTTTAAATCAATCATATCCTCTGTTAAATCTATTTCTCCACCAAACTCACTATCATGACTTGTGATTTTCATCTTCAAATCACTACTATTTGTCGCATTTAAAAGTGTTTCATTCTCACTAATTTTACCAGATTTATAAAGATCTAAAAGTGCTTGATCAAAAGTTTGCATCCCATATATATCTTTACCCTCAGCAATTGCTTCGGTGATTTCGCTATCTCTTGAATCAGAGATTAATGATTCAATCCTTGCATTTTTAAATAAAATTTCAATAGCAGCAGCTCTTTTGTTGTCAACTGTTTTTATAAGTCTTTGAGATAAAACACCTTGGAGTGTAGCTGCGAGTGACATTCTAATCTTATTTTGCTCATTTCCAGGAAACATTCCGATAATTCTGTTAATCGTATCTTTTGCATCCACTGTGTGTAAAGTTGAGAGTACCAAGTGACCAGTTTCAGCAGCATGCATAGCTGTCTCAATAGTCTCCATATCTCTCATCTCTCCAACCAAAATTACATCTGGATCTTCACGAAGTGCTGCACGAAGTGCTGTAGAAAAGTTTAGTGCATCTTGCCCTATTGCTCTTTGATTTATAAGTGAATTTTTATCTTTATAAACAAATTCTATTGGATCTTCAATGGTTATAATATGTCGTTTTTGATGTATATTTATATGGTCAATTATCGAAGCTAATGTAGTTGATTTACCACTACCTGTTGGACCTGTTACTAAAACCAATCCTCTTTTTAAGTGACAAAGTTGTTCTATAGATTTTGGAAGTTTTAAATCACTCATGCTAGGAATATCTACAGGAATTACTCTAAAAACTGCTGAAACACCCTCTGTTTGGAAAAACATATTTCCACGAAAACGGTACTTTTCATTTAATTTAAAGTTGAAATCAACACTTTTGTTTGCTACTAACTCTTCAAATCTACCTCGAAGCACCTCTTTTGCTAACAAAATTCCATCTGCATGTGTTAAAATCTCATTTGAAAGAGGTATCATCTCTCCGTTAATTCTTCCTCTTGTAATTGATGAACTTTTTATATGTAAATCACTTCCACCATTTTTTACAAGCCCTCCAAGATAAAATTTAAGTTTTTCAAGCATCTTAAACTCAACTTCTTCTATATTTTCAATAGGCTCCAATTCCGCTAAACTCATCTTTATCCCTTATGTTTTACATATCTTTACAAATACATAAAACATGTACTTATAAAGATTTAACTTAACTCTTTTAAAATATCTGCAAAAGCATCTTTAAATGCTTCAAGCCCCTCATCCATAAGCTCTTTATAGATTTTATCTATATCAAACTCTTTATTTTTTACAGCTTCAAAAAACTCTTCAATCTGCTTAGGCGAAGCTGGCTCTTTTATCTCTTTAATTCCAGTTTTTACAAAAGCATCTATTGTCTCAATTGGTGCAGTATTTACGCTATTTGCAAACAAAAGATTAGTGATATAATAATCTTTTACAAACTCCTCACCCTTGACACCTGTACTTGCAAAAAGAGTTCTCACATTTGGTAAGCCTCTTTTCTCAATATCTCTATAAATTTTTGTGGCATTAAAAATACCTAAAAGTCCACTTTTTATATCTTTATCACAAAATTTAGCATCAACTTTTCTATCAAATCTACTAACAAAAACACTGATAACAGCCTTTGGCAAAACCCCACTTACAAGCTTTGAGCCTTTTTCAAATGCATCTAAACACCCTTTTGCTTGCAAAGGAGAAAAGATCAAAGTAGCATTTATATGAATTCCCTCACTAATTAACTGCTCCATCGCTACAAAGCCTGCATCTGTTGCAGGAATTTTAATCATGACATTTTCACGATTGATACTTTTAAAAAGTCTTCTAGCCTCTTTTATAGTTGCTTCAAAATCATCACAAAGAGTAGGATCTACCTCAATACTTATAAAACCATCATCACCATTTTTATATAGATCTTTAAGTATATCGGCAGAAATCTGTATATCTTTGATAGCTAAAGCTTCATAAATCTCTTTTGCCCCTTTGTCTCTTAAACTCTCTATATCTTTTTTATAAGCAGGTGAGTTTAAAAAAGCATTTTTAAAGATAGAAGGATTGCTAGTGGCTCCATTTACGATTTTTTTTTCAATAAGCTCATTTAAGCCACAAGAGAGAAAATCTCTCTCGATAAAATCACACCAAAGTGAAAATTTCTCTTTCTCTATATACATCTAAATCTCCTTTAAAATTTCAGTTAAATCTTTTGTGTTGATGACAATATTTGCCTCTTTTTTTAAAATATCTTTTGCACAAAATGCCACTCTCATATCAGCATGTAAAAACATAGACCTATCATTTGCTCCATCTCCCACAACCAAAGTATTTTCTCTTGTTACTCCCAAAAGGTTTTGAATTCTTACAATCATATCTCCTTTTGAAAAATCAAACATCATATCTCCACCAACAAGCCCTGTAAGTAGCCCCTCTCTTTGATGAAGAATATTTGAAAAATCAGCATCGTATCCTAAAATATTTTTTGCATATGAAGTGGCATTTCTAAATCCACCACTAAAAACAATTACGGTGAAACCTCTTTTTTTAAGCTCTTTAATTGTCTCTTTAGCTCCTAGCATAAACGGAAGATTTTGACAAACTTTATCTACCTTATCAATCTCTAATCCCTCTAAAAGTGAAACTCTAGTAGTAAGACTCTCAAAAAAATCAAGCTCTCCTTTCATCGCTTTGTCAGTAATCTTAGCAACTTTCTCTTCAAGCCCAAGCTCTCTTGCCAAAAAATCTATAGTCTCCCCATCCATCAATGTAGAGTCAAAATCAAACACACACAATTTCATTGTTTTATTCCTTGAATTTTTTTCTGATATAATACCCAAATGTTTGAACAATTTATAGAAAAATTAAAAAATGATAGTTTTTTAACACTAGAGACCACACCAAAACACTCAGCAACTTTTGATCCGATAATAGATCGTATAAAAGAGTTAGGGCTTCATAAAAAAGTAGATGGCTTTTCTGTTACTGATTCTCCTTTGGCTAAGATGCGATATAGTGCTCTGTTTGCGGCTTTAAAACTTCAAAATGCTTTTAAAAAACCAGTTATCGCCACAATGTCTATGCGAGATAAAAATAAAATAGGACTGCAATCAGACCTTTTGGGTGCAAATGATGTTGATGTTAGAGCCATTTTAGCACTCACAGGTGATCCTGCATCTATGAGTGACCAGCCAAAAGCAAAAGGGGTTTTTGAGGGAAATAGTACACTTTTACTAGATATGATTAACTGTTTTAATGGGGGAATTGACTATGCTGGAAAGCCACTTGAGGTTAGATGCAAGCCTATCTATCCATTTGCTGTTTCAAATGCATTTGCCAAAAATCCAAAAAATCTTCAAAAGAGAATGAAACTAAAACTAGAACACGGAGCACTTGGTGTTATAACCCAACCTGTGTATAGTGTGGAAAATGCCAAGATGCTACTTGAGCTTTTTGAAAAAGCCAAGATAGAAGCTGGAAGTAAAGCAGATGATGCAGAGCTTATTTTAGGTTTTTTTCCTATCACAAAACTTCGAACAGCTCAGTTTTTAACAGCACATGTGCCTGGTGTTGAAGTACCAAAAGAGTGGGGAGAGAAGCTTTTTAATGCAAAAAATATCTCAAATGAAGAGCAAGAAAAAGTAGGATTAGAGCTTAGTAAAAATACTTTTGAAGAGATTTACAGTTTACATCCAAAGATGCATCTAATGACTGCAAATAACTTTTCATTGGCAAAAAGCTTAATTGAAAATATTTAAAGTGATTTTATGAAAAATAGCAAACTTCAAAAATATATAGAACATGAGCGAAGCACCGCAACAAGTTGCTCTATAAAAGAGCTTAATCCTAAAGATAAAACTGTATTGGATTTTGGATGTTCAGGTGGACAATATGCAAAACTATTTTTACAACAAGATGCATTTTATGTTCACTGTTATGATTTTTTTAAAGAGCCGTTAGAGTTTGCTAAAGAGTATCTCAAGGATTATAAAAATCAAGTTATAACAAATAATATAGACACAATTCCTAATAACTCTATCGATATATTTTTTGCTAGATTATCACTACCGTATATAAATATCTATGATTTTTTTAAAGAAGTTGACAAAAAAGTTAAACTAGGTGGACTTGTGTATATTCGTTATCACTCTTTCTCTTTTTATAGAAAATACTTTTTAAAAAACCCTATACGAAGTGTGGTAGGTCTAACAAACTACTCTTTAATGTCTATGTGCAAAAAAAGTATAAAAATAAAAATAAAAAACTATCTTTTTAATGATATTATCTACACAAAAGATAGTTTTGCGAAGTTCAAAAATTATAGTGAAATTTCATTTGAAAAATCAGAAGCACCTATCATCATCTTAAAAAGGATAAATTGATGAAAATTCAAAATGTTGCTATTGTTGGAGGGACTCACGGAAATGAGTTTACAGGCTCTTACCTTGCAAAGTTTTGGCAAAAAAATCCAAAACTTATCAAAAGAATTGGGTTTGAAACCAAAGTAGTTTTTGCAAATCAAAAAGCATTTAAAAATGTATCTCGATATATTGATAGAGATTTAAACAGAGCCTGCTCTCTTACAGATATAAATAATCCAAATAAAAACTCCCACGAAGATAAATTGGCAAGAGAGCTAAATAGTAAATTAGGTCCAAAAGATGATAAAGATAAAAATTGTGATTTTGTAATAGATTTACATACAACTACTGCAAATATGGGCTTATCTTTAGTTGTGAGTGATGAAAGTGAGCTTACTTGGCTAAGTGTCTCTTATCTAGCTAAAGAGTTTGAAGAATTAAAGGTTTATCGTTGGCTTGGAGATGAAGAGGATGGATATGTAAACTCTTTAGGTTCTGCTGGTTTTGCCATAGAGGTTGGAGCTATACCGCAAGGAGTGCTTCGTGCTGATTTATACTTAAAGACACAAGAGCTTGTTTATAAGTTGCTTGATTTTTTTGAGAAGTTTGAAGAGCTTAAAGATAGTGTTAAAAGAGAGGTTAGCATCTATGACCATGTGGCTTTAGTTGATTATCCAAGAGATATAAATAGTAAATTAACAGCTATGGTGCATAAAAATCGTCAAGATAGAAATTTTCAAAAGATTAAAAAGGGTGAGCCAATATTTATGACATTTGATGGGAAAACTATAAATTATGAGGGCAAAGAAGAGTTATATACTCTATTTATCAATGAAGCCGCATATTATGAAAAAGGTTTTGCGATGTGCTTGGCTAAAAAAATTGAGCATAAATTTTAAACCAAAAATCTTAGTTAGTGCTTGTCTTTTAGGAGAGAGGGTTCGTTATGATGGAGAGGTTAAAAAGTACGATTTGAATAGATTAGAGAATTATTATGATTTTATAGCTTGTTGTCCAGAAGTTGATGGAGGCTTAAAAACTCCAAGAGAGCCTAGTGAAATTTTAAAAGATGGTACAGTTATAAATAGTGCTGGAGTTGATGTGAGTAGGGCATTTAAAAAAGGTGCAAATACTACTCTATCTTTGGCACTTAAACATGATATAAAAATAGCTCTTTTAAAATCAAAAAGCCCTTCGTGTTCAAATAAAATGGTTTATGATGGTACATTTACTAATTCATTGGTAGAGGGGGTTGGTAAAACTGTAAAACTTCTTTTAGAAAATGATATAGAAGTTTTTAATGAGATGCAGATAGATAAAATCCTCTCAAAAAGAGAGGATGCAAAGACTACTCAATCTCTTTTTTGAAATCATCTAAACTCGTTACAAATGATACACCAGTAACTTTTAAATTATCAAGAGTAACTACCATGATGGAGTCTGGATTTTTCTCATTTCTATACTCTGCTGATACTTTTTCATCTAAAAACATTAAAATCTGATATTTACTTTTTTGAAGATCTGAGAGAACTACATAGTTTAATATGATAGACGGTATACGACTAACATCTGCTATAACTTGGATATTGTTTTTTGCTAAAAAATCTTCACCTTGAGTATTTAAATACTCAATCACAAGATGCCCAGTTGGTTTCGTAAAAGCAAATACAGCTTTTTTTGTGCTTGTATTTATCGTGCCGTTTTTATCAAATTGATCTTTTAGATTTAAAGTATCTAGATTTGAACCTATGGCTATTTTTGTTGCTACTTGACCTTTATCAATTGTCACTTTTTCATGTTGAGCTATCTCTTTTTTTCCACATCCAGAAAATGCTACTAAACTAAATGTTACAGCTAATGCTATTAGACTCTTTTTCATTGTTTTTCCCCTAAAATTTTAATTGGGAGTTATTTTATCTTAATTAACTTATTTTTTTCTAAAGATGCAAAACTTTAGCTACCTTTTTTGTATAATCAGATCTAAATCACTATCAAAAAATCCACTATGCATTGCAGGATATAAGCTTTTTATGATAGATTTATATGTTCGTTGTTGTCTTGTTTTTATCAGCTTGTGTTTGATTCCTTGAAATGTAGATAAACTACTGATTACATCTAAATCTTGTATCGGAGATATTGCAAGTTCTATCTCATGAAAGCTCATACCTCTCCCTCTTCTTAAAAAGTGTTCATTTAATTTTTCATCATATTCTCTGTACATATCTCGAAAAATCTCTTTAGGGCTATACTTAGAATACTGAAAAGCAAGTTTATCAGGCAACCAATGAAAAAAAGGTAGATTTGAAGTGTGGTCATCAAAATACCATAAACGATTTGGTGTCTCTACGATGACTAGCAATCCTTTGGAAGGAAGCATCTCCCAAGCATCTTTTAGTGAGCTTAATCTCTCTTCAATTGTCATATGCTCAAGACAAGCAAAAAATATAATAATATCAAATGCACCAACACCAAAAGTATCTTTAAGTTTATCCGCATTGAGATTTCTATACTCTATATCAAGACCATAAACTCTAGATCTATCTTTTGCTACGATCAATGCACCTTCATCAATATCAACACCAATAACATTTGCCCCTTGCTCAGCGATAGCAATACTTGAAGTACCAGTACCGCATCCTATCTCTAAAACAGACTTGTCTTTTAAAGTACCAGCACTTTCTAGCCATGGTATGATTAATCTTCTATCACTTTCAAGTCTTTGAAATAGATGTGCATCTAAGTCTTCTTTATACATCTGTTTTGAATACTTCTCTTCACTTCTCCAACCTGTGTGATAGTTTGTTCGAATAGATTTTTCAATTTTCTCTAATCCATCAGCATCAATTTGTATTTGATTATTTAACAGATGAGCTGGTGTAGGGAACAGCAGTTTCTTTATGTTCTGCTTCATTGCCTCTGAAATATATTTCTTCATTTATTAAATCCTTTTATGTTTTTAATGCTTATTTATAAAATATTTTATCTAAATGCTCCTAAATAGATTTTATTTACTTTTATTATGTAAGATATATTTTAAAGGAGTTTTTTATGAAAGTTATTATAAGTATATTTATGATTTTTCTGTTTTTTGGCTGTGGTAATTCATCTGATAAAGATATAGACTTTGTGCAAATTCCTGATGAATATCCTCCAAAAAAGATAAATTTACCTCTTTGTGATGAAAGCAACTCTAGAGTTTTATTTATAAAAAATATGAAAGATTGGGAAAATATTAACGATAAAAAGAAAACTATATTTTGTGTGGAAGCGGGAAATTATCAAGCTAAAGTGATAGAGATAAAAAATACAAGTGGTACAAAAAATAATCCTAGATATATTATTCTTAATAATAAAAATAACTCACATCCAGCAAAATTAGATGCAAAAGAGTTGGCAAATGTTAATTTAAGATTTGAAAATTCAAACTACTGGATTATTGATAGAATGTCCGCTATGAACTCAAAAAATACTCCTATGCTATTTTTACACTCAAGCAACAATATCATTAATCGTCATTTTATTGATAACTTTTATAAAGGTATCATTATAAGAGATTTATCCCACAATAATACAATCCAAAACTCAAGAATTCAAAACATGTCTGAACTCGGACGAAAAGATGACTTAACTTGCATCTTATTGCATCCTAGAGATAATCAAACAGAGATAAAAAATACACAAATAATTAACAATGAATTACACAACTGTAACGATGGTTTTCAAGCTCTTTGGAGAAATGGAATTGATGTAAACTATGAAGGATTAGTTCTATATGCAAATGATATATCAGTTGACTCTTCACTATATACAAACTGCAATGGTAGTAAAAATCCAAATGGTGAATGCTCATATAGCGAAAATGCAATAGATATAAAAATGGGTTCAAATAATGTTAACAATAAAATAATCATAAAGAAAAATAATCTTTGGGGATTTAGAAAAGCTGATACAACTAACTCAAATTTAGCAGATGCAGGTGCTGCAATTGTAGTGCATTATGGTGTAAAAAATTTACAAATTAGTGAAAATACTATTTTTAATTCAACCATCGGCATTATTAGTGTTGATAAAGAAAATGCATCTTATGCTATGCTTGATTCACAAATATCTGATAATTTTATATCTAATATCTTAAAATATCCTCTTATTGTAAATGAAGCTTTTAATATCTTAATCTCTAAAAATATCATTATTAACTCACCAAATGAAAAATGGTTAACATTAGATGAGAGCAAAAACATATCAATCCAAAACAATAAAATAGTAAATAGTATTGAAGAGATAGCATATAAAAGCTCTAGTGATGTAAGAGAAGAGAATAATCTTTTTTATGAAAATGAAAAAGATGCAAACTTAAGTGACAAATCATTTGTAACCAATAAATTTTCAAATAGGGTAAAAATATCACCCTAAAAAAAGATATTAAACTTTTTGAATAAACCAGTTAAAAGTGCAAATAGCAACACTCTCTTTATCTATATTTTTTAATATAACATCCACTGTTATGCTCCCTTTGCCTCTTTTTAAAAACTGTTTTTGAAACTTTTGTAAAGTATCTTTGCAAATAGAAGGATAGGCTATAAGTGCATCAAAAGCAGTTTTTTTAAACTTTATATCTGAACTTCTAAGGAGTGGAAGAGTTTTATCTTTAAGCTCTGGAAACATCTCCACCAAATAGATAGCACTAGCACTCTCCGCAAAGATAAATTGTGCTCCTGCATGAATTGAGCCTACATGATTTTTTATATTTTTGGTTAAATCTAACTCAAGTAAGTTGTTTTCATTTTTTTTGATGCCTATAAATTGATTT
>Ga0256834_1000657_pt1 | contig 24655 bp, 24 predicted proteins | sample 4281140metaG_FD_190536 | JGI IMG/M metagenome (GOLD analysis project Ga0256834, IMG submission 190536) | Hydrothermal vent microbial communities from East Pacific Rise, Pacific Ocean - 4281-140 | ecosystem: Environmental > Aquatic > Marine > Hydrothermal vents | place: Pacific Ocean: East...
AGCCGGAGTAACCGTTCATTGGGTGAGCGCCGAGCTGGATTCCGGCGAAATAATAGATCAAAGATGTTTTTACAAAGGCAATCTCGATTTTGACGGTTTTATGAAGCGTATCAAAGAGATAGAGCACGAAATGTATCCCAGGGTGATTATGGATCTTTTGACAAAGAGGGAAATTTAAAATAAAATAAGATAAAAATTATCTGAATTAGGAGAGAAAATGGGCGATATATTAAAAATAGGCAAATACGAGTTTACGAGCAGATTGATAGTGGGTAGCGGTAAATATCCGGACTTTCAGACTACATACGACGCTACGATAGCCAGCGGAGCGGAAATGATTACCGTCGCCGTCAGGAGAGTCAACATAACCGATCCTAACAAGGAGAACCTTCTGGATTACTTTAAAGATAGCGACGTTCAGTTTCTTCCCAACAGCGCCGGCTGCGTTACGGCCGAAGAAGCGGTAACCCTCTTTAGACTCGTTAAAGAGGCTACCGGTATAGACATTATAAAACTGGAGATTATAGGAGATACTCAAAAGACGCTCTACCCGGACGTTATAGAGACCGTAAAGGCGTGCGAAATACTCGCTAAAGAGGGCTTTACGGTGATGGCCTACACCAACGACGATCCGATCGTGGCAAAAAGGCTCGAAGAGGCAGGAGCGGCGGCCGTTATGCCATTGGCCGCGCCTATTGGTAGCGGTTTGGGTATACAAAATAGATACAATGTGGTTTTCGTAAAGGAGGCCGTTAAGGTTCCTGTTATCGTAGACGCCGGAGTCGGTTGCGCCAGCGACGCGGCGATAGCTATGGAGTTGGGGGCTGACGGAGTTTTGACCAATACCGCCATAGCCCAGGCAAAAAATCCGATTAAAATGGCCGAAGCGATGAAGCACGCGGTAATAGCAGGCAGACTTAGCTATCTGGCCGGTAGAATTCCCAAAAAACCTTACGCTACCGCTTCGAGCCCTTCGGAGGGAATGATACAGTTTTGATCTATTCGCGGTGATCGTAGATAGCGTTGAAACTGTCGATAAACTGCATAGGATCGACGCTTTCGCCGGCTATTTTTATCGTTAGATGCAAATGGGGTCCGGTGACCCTGCCGCTCTTTCCGGAGCGGCCTACGATCTCCCCCTTTTTTACCAGATCCCCCTTTTTTACAGATATTTCGCTTAGATGGTAGTAGCAGCTGTACACTCCTTTGCCGTGGTCGATTATTACCGTTTTTCCGGCGAGATATCTATCTTTTGCCAATACCACCTCGCCTCCGTTGATTGCCGCTATCTCCGTTCCGATTGGAGCTTTGAAGTCCACGCCGGAATGGAAGCTCTTTAGCTTGCCGTTGAATATTCTCGCGGTTCCGTATTCGCTGGTTATTTTGGAGTTTATAGGGAGAATGAACGGACCCTTTATATATGTTCTATTTGTAACGGTGTTGTAGATTTTGCTGGCCTCTTTATACTCTTTTGCCACTCTCTGTGCGATATTTTTATCATAGGTGATCTTTTTGTTCTCTACCCGCAGGCGCTCAAAAGGGTATCTTTTTTGTTTGATTTTTAGATCGATCTTTTTACCGTCTATATACAGCGTGACTTTGTTTGTTTTAGTATTATAAGGGATCGGAAAGAGGGCGATATTGTTTACGGTAGTATGTTTTAGAGACGACTCTACGGAGTTTTCGAATTTGAAAACAGCCGTCTCTCCGTTATATACAACCGCGGCGCCTAGGTAGACGGCCGCGGCGATTAATATCGGAATTTTCATAGTTTTATAATACCGATAAGATTTAGCATCATGAATACCAAAGCAATAGGGGCTACGTATCTGATGCTAAATCTCCAAACAGTGAAGAGTCTGTTTCCCATCTCCTTTTTCAATTGGGATGCGACTCTGTCTTTGTCCAGTATATATCCGACGAATACCGCTATGAGAAAACCTCCCAGGGGCAATAGGATGGAGTCGGTGGTATACTCCAGGATATCGAAGAGAGGCTTTTGGGCGACAGAGAATATATCTCCGTAGGATTTTGTATAAGACAGCAGCGCCGCCACTCCCACGATCCAGTACAGTATACTGATGAAAACCACCGCTTTCGTTCTGGTAAAATCGAATCTGTCGATAAGATATTGGACTACCGGTTCAACCAGACTGATTGCCGAGGTAATTCCCGCGAACGCCAGAGCCAAAAAGAATAGCAGGGCGAAGAAAATTCCCAAGGTACCGAAGTTATCCAGTATGGTTGGTAAAGAGATAAATACCAGTCCGGGACCCTGTTGCGGCTGAGCTCCGAACTGAAATAGAAAACTGAATATAACCAGACCCGCTACCAGAGCGATCAGGGTATCCATAAAAGTTACGATCAGAGCCGTTTTGGTTATGTTGGCCTCTTTGGGAAGCGAGGCCGCGTATGTCAATATAGCCCCCATTCCCAATGAGAGAGTGAAAAAGGAGTGGCCGACCGCCCGTACGATCGCTTCGGAATTGAGTTTGTCCCACTTGGGTTCGAACATAAAAGAAAAGGCCTCTTTAAACCCATCGAGAGTAAAGGCGTAAAGCAACAGTCCAAACAGAATCAGCATTAAAGCCGGCATCAGTAATAGGTTTATCTTCTCGATACCGCTTTTTATACCTCTTTGGACTATGTAGCCTACAATGATAACGGCAACGGTATGGAAAAATATTGAAACTGCCGGTGAATTTGATACTAGAGCTTCGAATATCCCTTTTGCTTCCTGGGTAGTTTCGGGCAGACCGGTTGTGAGGGTAAAAAGATAATAGAAAATCCACCCGATTACAACCGAATAGAAGGTCATGATAATGATTCCGTTAAATCCCATAAAACCGGCATATTTCCACCCTTTTTTTCCGGGAGGCGCCAGTTTTTCAAAGCTGCCCACCGTATCGCTTCGTCCGAGGGCGCCTATTAGCATTTCGGCCACCATGACCGAAAAACCTATAAAAGCGATAGTCACCAGATATACCAAAACGAAGGCGCCGCCGCCGTACTCTCCGGTCATATAGGGAAACTTCCAGATATTTCCAAGTCCTACGGCGCTTCCGGCCGCCGCCATTACGAAACCGATCTTGCTGAACCTCTGGATCTTCACGTTTTCTCCTCGCGTTTACTTATGGGCAATTATAGTAAATTTTTTATAAAACCCTGCTACATCGGGGGCTTCTTTGTTGACAAAGGATGCTTTTTTAAATATAATTTCATTCCGATTTGAGTTCGGGGCGTAGCGCAGCCTGGTTAGCGCACCTGGTTTGGGACCAGGGGGTCGGGGGTTCAAATCCCTCCGCCCCGACCACTCGTCAGAGTTTAGTCGGTGGGTGTAGCTCAGTTGGTTAGAGCACCAGATTGTGGCTCTGGGGGTCGCCGGTTCGAATCCGGTCATCCACCCCATACCTTGAGCCTACAGATTTTATGTGATATAATTACGCAAAATTTGCCTATGGGTCTCATGCCGGGCGCGCAGAGGACCTTCTATTTCGTTTATGCGCCCGTAGCTCAATTGGATAGAGCAACGGACTTCGGATCCGTAGGTTAGAGGTTCGACTCCTCTCGGGCGTGCCAACCGAGAGATATGCGCTCGTAGCTCAGCTGGATAGAGCAACGGCCTTCTAAGCCGTAGGTCCCAGGTTCGAATCCTGGCGGGCGTACCACTTCTTTTTTTTAATCATCCCACAACTCAGCGGGAGTGGCGGAACTGGCAGACGCGCCAGACTTAGGATCTGGTGCCGCAAGGCGTGGAGGTTCAAGTCCTCTCTCCCGCACCACGGAGCAAGTTTTTTAGCCTTATTTCAGATGCCGTATGAGTCTTTGGCGTTCTTCCGATGAAAAAAACAGTTTAAAAATCCCCTTTTTTACCGATAATCTCTAAACCGTTGGACTAATCTTAATTTTTAGGATAATATTTTTTTTAAAATCACTCTTTTAATAAATTGTTGCGGAGAACCTATATGAGAGCTATAGCCGTTATATTGTTAATTGGATCCTCTCTGTTCGCTTTTCAGGTGAAAACACCCAGTGACGTCTTTTCCTATGCGATGCTGCTTAAAAAAAAGGTGGTGTATCTGCGGCACCAGGCTGGAATAGAGAGCGATTTTCCCAACGTTCCGCCGCAGCACAACAAGTTTCCCAGACACGTTATCCAAAAGGCTCTTGAGATACTCAGCAAAATAAATCTATACAGGATATCCAAAGGGTACGGCGAGATATTCATACCGCCCTATCCCGCCAGGGAGATAACACCCAGCGACGTCTACGAGATGGTAAAGAGATTGGACGCGGAGGTTACCCCCTTTATAAAAAACGAGAAATTTCTAAAATCCCTTAGACTGATCAAGTACGAAAACAAAACCCCTAACGACGTATATAGACTGTTGTGGTCCATCTCTTTGGCCTTTGACTCCCTTTTGGGCATACACGGTTACACCCCGACCGACGTATACGCTCTATCCGAAAAGCTGGTGGAGACGGTAAAGTTCATAAGAGAGACGCAGAATATGTACGATATGCCCTCCAAGCCTCCGCTGGAGCCCGATCTGCATCCAAATCACGCTCTTTACGCCTCATACGACTTTCTCTCCAAAGTTAGAGAGTCTCAAAAACATCTTTGGATCGATCCAACCGAAGTGCCGAAGAAACCTCACAGAGTCGTAACTCCTACCGACGTTTACGACTCTTTGCAGTACAATATCGCCGAGCTGCAGAGGATAAAGTACAGATTGGGCGTAGAGAGATATTTCAAGTTAAAACCCGTCGAAGGCAGCAAAACGCCCAGCGACGTGGTTCAAAACATCAAATATGCCACGGCTTTGATGCCGCTGTTTAGTTTTGACAAGCCGTTGATCCAGTATCCGATAAGCTCCCTAAAAAAGACCCCTAATCATGTTTACGCTGTTACCGATGAAATTTTAAGGAAACTGGATATCCTAAAAAATCTAAAAGGAGCGGCGCAAAAACCGAAAACTCCCCCGTTTATTTACGGATTGAAGCCTATACACGCGTATCAAAAGGCGATTGAGGCCACCGAAAAGTCTATTAGGCTAAAGGTTCAGATGGGATTTTACCCGTCTGAAGTTCCTACTGAACCCCTTAGGGAGATAACGCCTAACGAAGTGTACGAAATGGTAATCAGACTAGACGGAATAGTGACCATTTTGCTACACAAGGCGGGCTATAAAAAGGCCGAAGAGTATATATACAAAGTGGACAAACACATACCTACAAACAAGACGCCGAGCGACGTTTACCATAATCTATGGAGAATCTCGAACACCTTCGACGTCTTGTTGGCCAGAGAGTACACTCCTAACGAAACCTATGCGCTTTCCGCGAGAATAAAAAGCAAAGTCGCCCATCTGCTGAGGGCCATGAACATCAAACACGGCGCTATCGAATCTATAGAGTCCCAAAAATTCGATCTGGACACGAAAACTCCCGCCGACGTGTTCAAAAAGAGCATAGAGTTATACGGCCGTATAAAAGATATACAAAAGCGTCTAAACATGTCCGAATCTAACATAATTATTCCGAAAGAAAAAATAATCACTCCCAATACCGTATATAACGCTCTAAGAATTATAAACGCCAGTATCAATCAGATTCTGATATACAAAAACGTAGAAGAGGAGGCGGTCGTCTATCCTATGCAGATTCCTACCGACAAGACCCCTACGGACGTGTTCGAAAATCTCATAAAGCTTCAAAAGCTGCTGCATCTGCTGTATATGGAGAATATGTATGAGAGGTAAAAAAGTCTCTCTATCGATAAAAATCGCTACACTCGTTATGATCGTTTCGCTGTTGGGTATCGCGGCGCTGGCGTATATCTCCTACACTCAGGCCAAAGAGATCTTTATGGAGCATTCGGCTCAGATACTGGCCAAAAATACGGACCAATACGCCGTATATATAAAAGACAATATAGAGAGACTGAAGTACAACATAACGATATTTACCTACAACCCCTCGGTAAAAGGATTCATGAGAGCCTATCTGGACAAATACAAATACGACGAGTTGACGAACAAGACTTTCGGACAGTACAAAAAGGATATCACCACCATTATTACTTTGATGATGAAACAAAACCCCTCCTATTTCCAGATGAGAATTATCGACGCTCAAAAGGGTAACGAAATTATCAAACTGATTAAGGAGAAAGGCAAAATAGTCCAAATCGAGAACGAGAATCTACAGAACAAATGGAAAATGGAGTATGTCCAGGATACTCTGAAATTGACCAAAAGCGATCTATACATATCGAAAATAAATCTAAACAGAGAGTTTAACGCGATAGAGTTTCCGATCAAACCTACGATAAGAATAGCAAAGATCATCTACGCCAACGGCAAAAAGGCGGGAATAGCCGTAATCAACGCAAACGTGGAGTCGCTTTTCGGGTTTGAGCGACTAAAGAGTCTCAAAGATACTAAAACCTATATAGCCAACGCGGAAGGTTATTACATTTTTAACTACTCCGATCCCCAGAAGGTTTTCGGATTCGAGTTCGGCAAGGATTTTAGAATATTTAACGACTTTCCGATTATGAAAGATTTTTACGACTCGAACAGAAAAAGTTTTTCCTATATAGACCGAGAGAACGATCAGATAATCGAGGCCAGAAAGCTCTACGTAACCCCCGAGAGATATATCGTGATTATGAAGATATCCACCGCTTCGGCTTTCAAGAACAAATCCGAGGACTATACACAGAATCTGATAGCCGTCGTGTTTTTGATAACTCTGCTGATTACGTTGATAACAACGTTTTTGGTAAATAGACTTACCGTGCCGATCAAACGGTTGACGCTGCTGGCCAACAAGATCTCAAAAAGCAGGGGCAAAGAGCATATAGATATAGACGTAAAAACCGACGACGAGATAGGCGAGCTGGCTAAAGCCTTTGAGGTAATGATAAAAACCTTGGACGAATCGAAAAAAGAGCTGGAGGATTTTGCCACGAGACTGGAAGAGGAGGTGGAAAAAAAGACCGAAGAGCTCCAAAAAATCAATAAAAACCTCCAAAAAATGGTGCAGGAGAAGGTAAACGAGATCAGAGAGAAGGACAGAGCTTTGATTCAGCAGTCCAAAATGGCCGCTATGGGAGAGATGATAGGAGCAATAGCCCACCAATGGAGACAGCCTCTGAACTCTTTGGCGATAAATATTCAGCTACTGGAGGATCTGGCCGAGGAGGGCGAACTGGATCTGGAAAAGATCAGAGAGTTTGTGGATAAAAATATGCAGACTATAGGTTTTATGTCTCAAACTATAGACGACTTTAGAAACTTTTTCAGAAAAGATAGGGAAGAGGTAGATTTTAACGTAAAGGAGGCGATAGAAAAGACAATTTCTCTGCAAAGAACGCAGCTTGAGAATCACAATATCGCGGTTGAAACCGAGTTGGAGGATATAGTAATCAAAGGTTTCAAAAACGAGTTTATGCAGATGATACTGAATCTGATATCAAACGCCAAAGACGCGATAGAGGAGCGGCGAATCAAAGAGGGCAACTACAAGGGAATAATAAAGATAGAGGCCAAAAAGATCGAAGATGGAGTAAGAATAGACATTTCCGACAACGGAATTGGTATCAAAAGTGATCTTAAAGAGAGAGTCTTTGAGCCCTATTTTACGACGAAAGAGGAGGGCAGGGGAACTGGCATGGGACTATATATGGTAAAGGAGATCGTTGAGAGAATGGGCGGCGATATCAAATTTTCCACCGGTCCGGAAGGTACCACGTTTACTTTGATCATAAGGCGGTCCGATGAAAAATAGAGTTCACCCCTATCTAAAGAGCCTGACATGTCTTTATGTGGAGGACGATGACGCGGTGAGAGACTCCTTTTCGTTACTCGTAGGTAGATATTTTAAGAAACTTCTGGTGGCGAAAAACGGAGAAGAGGGCGTAGAGCTTTTTAGAAAACATTCGCCCGAGATAGTCATATCCGATATCAGAATGCCGGTTATGGACGGAATCGAAATGGTCAGAAAGATAAAGGAGATTTCCGATGAGGTGTTCGTTCTGTTTATAACGGCCTTTAGTGACGTGGATTATCTAAAAAAGGCTATCGATCTGGGGGTCGACGGCTATATTACAAAACCGGTGGACAAAAAAAGATTGATAGAGAAACTCAACAGGTTCGCGGGTTACATAAAAAGCGCCAAGGAGGCGAAAGAGTACGCGGAGCTTTTAAAGGAGATATTCGACAAACAGCCAAACCCCACCGTTTTACTGGAAGAGGGCAGGATAAAACTCAAAAATATTGCTTTTGAATCGCTTTTCGGCGAGGTCGAGAATATTTTGGATCTTTTTGAGAGCTTGGGGATCGATCTAAACAAAAGCTATCAAGAGCTAAGGTTCGAGAGAAACGGCGTGATGATGACTCTGGAGGTTTCAATACAGAGGATAAACGACACTTTCGTTTTGCTGAGCTTTAACGACGTGACAGAGTACGAGGAGGAGATATTTACCGATCCGCTGACCGTAATGTACAACAGAAAAATCGTGGAGAAGATTCTACCCCAGATAACCAAAGAGAAGATCTGCATAATTATTCTCGACATAGACGACTTTAAAAAGATAAACGATACCTTCGGCCATCCTACCGGAGACAGGGTGTTGAAATATCTCACATCGGTTTTGAGATCCTCGTTGAGAAAAGAGGATTATATTATCAGATGGGGCGGGGAAGAGTTTTTGATAATTCTAAAAAGGGTCGAGGATACGGATACGGCCAGAAAAATCGCCGAAAATCTTAGGATCAAGATAGAGGCGGGCCGGATAGAGGGGGTAGGGCACATAACCTGCAGTTTCGGCGTCTGCTGTCTAAAGGCCGGCGACAGGAGCGAGTTCGAAAAAGGGGTTGCCATGGCGGACGAGGCGCTTTACAGGGCAAAGAGGATGGGGAAAAACAGGGTCTTTTCCTGCGTCAAAGAACCGGAGATATGATTTTGCCTATATTTTCTATTATGCGTCTGGGCTTGGAGGCGGGAGGCAGTCCCTTTACCACCGAGTCTTTCAGATATTCCAACAGCCACTTTACGCTCTGATGCGTAAACTCTTCGGAGTAGATAAAGTTCATAACCTCGAAATTGTAAAAGAGGCTCCTTACGTCGATGTTCGCGGAACCCAAAATCGTTATATCCTCGTCTACTATTACCAGTTTTTGGTGCATCATCTTTTTATAGAGTAAAATCTCTACGCCCTCTTCCAGAAGTTCTCTTAAAAAGCCTATTCTCCCGAAATCAGCGGAGGGGTGATTCGATTTGAGAGGTGTGACGATTTTAACGTCCACTCCTCTGTGCGCCGCTATAATGAGGGCCTCCATCAAAGAGTCGTCCGGAATGAAGTAGGGAGTTATGATCCAGATTCTCTTTTTTGCGAAAAATACGCAACTTAGTAGAGCTTCATAAAATGCGTCGCTTTTTATATCCGGTCCGGAGGGAACCACCTGGAGTCTGGTTCGATCCTGTACCGGAGGGGAGTTTAGATGTTTTATCTTTTCGCCGGTAGTCATCTCCCAGTCGTGGGCGAATATCTCTCTATAGAGAGATACGGCTTCTCCCTCGATTATTACGGCGGCGTCGAGCCATTTATTTCTGTCGGTTTTTGGCCCCAGGTATTCAGAACCTATGTTCATGCCGCCGGTGAAGACCTTTTTATTGTCGACTATCACCGCTTTTCTGTGGTTTCTTAAATTTATAGCCGAAGCCGGCTTTTTTGAAAATATTGGCATGAAAAATCTTAGTTTCGCTCCTGAGCGCTCTAAAAAGGAGACTCTATTTGGAAAAAGATGCAAAAATATCGATCCGAAAGCGTCAATCAGTATTTTGACATCCACCCCTTCTTTGGCTTTTTTTGCCAATTCCCTGGCGATGGCAGCTCCCGTTTCGTCGTTTTTGAAAAGGTAGACCTCAACAAGGATCTCTTTTTTTGCCTCTTGGATCATCTTCACGAGTTCGCAATAGGCCTCTTTGGAGGTTTTGCAAAGCGATATACGGTTATTAAGCGTAGAGGGAGGGATATCGCGCCTGGTTAGAATCTTTTCCACCTCGTAAAGCGGTTTGCTGTTTCGCTTTGAGAAGCGGATCGGTTTTGTCGAACGCAGTTTGCTTTTTAGTTTTCTGTTGCCGAAAAGATAGTATAAAAGCACGCCTATTCCCGGCACAAAAACTATCGCCATGATCCATCCGATCAGCGAAGCCGGTCTGCGCCGCTGCGATAGTATCTCTATGATGGCCGCGATCTCCAGCAGGGTTATCGCGTAAGCCGTATATCCGGCAGCAATCGCTATAAGTTTGCCAATTTCCATTAATCAATTATATCACGAGGATAGTTAACCGATCTTATGTTAAAATCTTTTTTACGGAGAGAAAAATGAGAAAAAACAGAGTCGAAATCTGCGTACTCTACGACAACGAAACCCTTTCGGAGGATCTCGAAAGCGGCTGGGGGCTCTCCGTATGGATAGAGACCCCTTGGGAGAGGTTTGTATTCGATGCGGCTTCTACCTATTCGGGATTGCTGAACAATCTAAAAAGGCTTGAAAAAGATCCGGCCGAGGTGGATTCGCTCTTTTTGTCCCATTTTCACTGGGATCATATTATGGGACACGAGCTCTTTTCGCGGAGTGTTTCCAATATATACGTTACCGAGGGGTTTTCGCCCCGATTTCTGGAGAAATTCGCAAATCGGGTTACCTCCGTAGGTTCCCATCCGCTTCAGATAAGCCAGGGAGTCTATTCCAGCGGAGCGATGGGAGACGAGTTGGAACACGCCATGATTCTGGATACCGCTCAAGGAGCGCTTCTGATTTGCGGATGCTGCCATCCAGGAGCCGTGGATATGGCTAAAATAGCCTGTAAAATTACCGGAAAACGGCTCTACGGAGTTATAGGCGGATTGCATCTTTACGATCTGGACGAGGCTATAGTTACCAAAACTCTTTCGGAGCTGAAAGCCCTTGGGGCAAAGCTAGTGGCTCCTTTACACTGTAGCGGAGAGGGCAGTTACGCGATAGGCAGAAAACTTTTCGGCGAGGGATGTATCAAAGCGGGCGCGGGATCGAGGTTGGAGTTTAAATTGGAGTGATTTTTTTTAAGTCGCTGTAAAATTTTCGGCGCTTTTTCAGAAATCTTTTTTTGGATCTGGCTCTCTCTTTTTCCATTTTGAACAGAATCTCGCCCGCCGCCATAAGAGCCTCCGGAGAGGGTCCGTCGCTTTTTAGTTTTCGGATGAGCAGTAGCTGCTGAATCTGCATATCCTGGTGCCTACCTAGAAGATTTTGCATTTTTTTTATCTTTTTGAGAAGATTTTCGGTGCCTTTTTGATCGAACGACGCTTTTAGAGCCTCTAATCCGTAACGGATGGTTTTTAGTTCTATTCTGAGTCTGTGCAATCTTTTTGAGTCGCTCTTTTTGGAAAGCGAGGCCAAAATCTTTTTTACTCTTTTTAATTTCGGCTTTAAAGCTCTGTATGCGGCGATCATTACGAGAGTTTTTGACTCTCGCTCGAAATAGTTTTTGTTAATGTTTAGAATCGAGCTTTTTATTCTCTCGAAGCGCTCATCACTCAACAGCTCTTTTAGTTTTTTTCTATTTTGATCGATACCGGCTTTGAGGGTTTTTTCTATCTCCTTCTGGGCTTTTTTTAAAACCTCCGTTTCGTTTTTGAAATCCTTTGTTATATTTTCGTGCAAAACCTCAAGATCGCGCATGGGCCCTGTTTGTTCCATAAGCTCTTTTAAGGGGGAGTTTAGCAGCTCGAAGCTTTTTGGGGTAAAATACTCTTTAAAGAGTTTTACGATACTTCTGGCGCGCCGTGCGGCCACTCTGAGCTGATGTAGATCCTCCGGATCGTAAGGTCCGTTCAGGATTCTTCCTCTGTAGTACAGCAAAGCTCTAAAATATTTGTGCAAAAGGAGCGTAATCGCCTTTTGGGTCGAGTCTGTGGGTTTTATATCTCTTGATCCGTTTGTAGACTCTTGGGGAACAAAAGCCCAAACCGTTTTGTTTTTTGCCAGATAGTAGTTTGAGAACTCCGGTTTTTCGGTTACCTCTGCGACTATTAGATCCTTAAACGGCTTTTCGGGTTTATAATCGGCGGCGTTTTTTATGGAATCGAACTCGATCTCGAGATAGAAAAGTCCATTTAGTTCCTTTTTAAAACGGTCGATTTCGTACGTATAGTCTCCTATTTGGCATCTGAATCTGGTTTTGGTCAAAGAGAGGTGATCGTAGATATTCAATAGGGCGTTGAACTCCTTTTTGGATATATTTTTTTCCTCCTCCTCTCTTTTGAGACCTTCGCCCCGTTTTTTTGTTAGAGTGAACTCTTTGTCCGTTTTTCTCAGTCTGATTTTGCTCTGTAGGAGGTAAAACTGTTTTATAGGGATCTTTTCATACCCGATAGAATATTTTTTTAGTAGATTTTCTATGTTGAAAGGCTTTAGAAGAAACTTGCGCTCTATTTCGGTTTTCATCCCTAAGACTCCCGTCCGTTTTGCCTATTATACAACAAAGAGGACGGGAGAGGGGTTCGTTAGAGTCTCGACTCGTATCTTCGCAGCATCCAGAGCCGTCTGAGGGCTTTCTTTCTGGCCTTGATTTTCTGCTCTTTTCTTATTTCCGTAGGGGGTTTGTAGAATCTGCGGGCTCTGGCCTCGGTAACGATGAGGTTTCTATCCACCTGCTTTTTGAACCTTCTGTAGGCCTCTTCGAAACTCTCGTTAGGACTGACTACGATGCCGGGCATATTTAGTCTCCTTGAGAATTTTTGAAAAATTTAGATGAAATTATAGCAAATTTGCCTGAAAATTAAAGGCTAAGCTGATATAATTTTCAAACTCTTGCAAAGGAGAGAGATATGGCCTATTACAACTGGATTTTGGCTTTTCACGTAATCAGTTTCGTCAGCTGGATGGCCATGCTGTTCTATCTGCCGAGGCTGTTTGTCTATCATAGAGAGTTTGCGGACAATTACGATTTTGTAGAAGTGGTAAAAATCCAGGAAAGAAAGTTGTACTATTTTATAGGAGTGCCTGCTTTTTGGGCAACTTTGCTTAGCGGTTCGGCCATGTTGGCTCTAAATCCGGCGCTGTTTAAAAGCGGCCTTTGGTTGCATATAAAACTAACGGCCGCTTTGGGTATGGTAATTTATCATTTTAGTCTGGGCTATTTTAGAAAAAGACTGGAAAAAGATGAATGCGTAAAAAGCGGCAAATTTTTCAGGGCCTATAACGAGGTGCCTACGATTTTGATGATAATAATAGTGATAATGGTGATAGTCAAACCGATATGAGAGCGGCCGTTTTTAGCGGAGGCGGAGCCAGATGCGCGGCGCAGCTGGGATATATGCAGAGACTTTACGAAAAGGGAGTGGAGTTCGAAGAGTTTGGCGGTTCCAGCGGCGGCGCCGTAGTTGCGGCGATGTTGGCGGCCGGTTTCGAGCCGCTGGAGGCTTTAAGTTCTATTTCGCAAAAGAGAGTTTTAAGGTACCTAAAACCGGCCTTTTTTAGAGGCGCCCTCTTTGATTCCGGAGCGCTTAGGGTTCTTTTTGAAGAGCTTGGTATCGGGTGTTTCACCACTTTACGCAAGAGTCTATTTGTTACCGTTTGTGATTACGAGAGTATGGAGCCGAACTATTTGCGTCGGGGAGATCTTTGTAGCGCGTTGGCTGCCTCTTGCGCTTTGATGCCGATATTTTCTCCCCTCCAAATAGGGGGACGTTCGTATATCGACGGCGGTTTTGCGGATAATCTTCCCGTAAGAGGCGTCGAAAATTCACGGGAGATTTGGGCTTTTGACGTAAATCCTCCATACGAAGGGGGCGGCGGTTTTTTTCGAAATTTTAAAAGAGCCTGTTATATTGCGTTTAATTCGGGCTCCGTTTTAGCGGCTAAGACGGCGCAAAGATACGTTTTGATAAAAGAGTGCGTCCGTTACGGCATATTTTCGTTTGAAAATCTGGATAAAATATATATGCTCGGTTACGACAAGGCGATTAAGGACGGATTATGAGAAGATTGAAAAATATATGGGAGAGATTTGTAGACTCTAAAATCATTCCATACGTGTTCGAGTGTTCCAAACATCCTATGAGATTTATAGAGTTTCTCAGGGCAAACAAGGCTTTTGTGGACGGTTTGGATCCCTCTATGACCATTCCGGGCTTTAGGCTGAATATTTTGAGACTCTATATAGTCTATTTTGTGTTGTGGAACATGATAATCATTCCTGCTTCGTTGATATTTCACGCCTTTTTGGCGAAACTGGACTGCCATTTATCGATAATTTTGGCGATCGTGTTCACTTTGATATTTTTCGCCACCTTTCAGATATTCAAAGAGTGGCTTATTAACAGAGTGGCGGAAAAACAGATCCAAAAAGCTTGGCAAAACCATCTGCCCCATTTCGAATATAAAAGATACAGGCACAAACTGGCCCAGCTCTACGCCGAGGCGGCGGACAAAGACATACCCAAAAGCCAGATAGAGCGATTCGTCATCGACAGATTGGTGGAGTCTTAGACTCCCAGAGGATCTTTTTGCCAAAACCCATAGAGTTGTCGGTATATTTCGTAAAGGCGATCTCTATGCTCCACAGAGTCAGGTCCCGTTTGGAAGCGAAAGGAAAACGTTTAACATAGAGCCGTTTTGCCGTTAAAGGATTTGAGAGCTTTAGACATCCTCTGAACTGGACCCCCTTTATGGATAGGACCTTCAAGGCGTTGACGGCAACGGTACCGGCTACCGATCTGTTTTTGAGGGCGCATCGCATATGGAGCGTCTCTAAATCGGAGGAGAAGAGGAGTATTTTTTTTGCCGGATCGAATGCGTAAAACAGCGATGCGGCGTAGGCTCCGCTATCGCAGCATACCGCCAAAGAGAGCAGATGCTCTTTTTGTAAAAAAGAGGCGGTTTTGGACTCAATATTTTCCTGTTGCAAGGTTATATCCTTGTAAAACGAAAAAATATCTGGTCAGTTTCGCTATAAACACCAGTATCAGAAACTTTTTCCATTCATAGCGCAAAACCCCCGCGGCGAAGGTAATCGGATCCCCTATTACCGGCGCCCAGGAGAGCAACAGAGCGAATCCGCCGTATTTTTGAAAGATAGCGGCGCCTTTTTCGAGTTTTTCCGCTTTTAGATAGCCTTTTTTTATCAGATAGTCGCCGCCTTTTAAGCCTATTACATAATTGAACAAAGAGCCCAATGTATTGCCTACGGAAGCCCAAAACAGGAGCCAGAAGGGATCGAGACCCCTATGGATATAGTAGGCCAGGGCCGCTTCGCTGTAAACCGGAAGAATAGTCGCCGCGGCAAAAGCTGAAAAAAACAGTACCGCATACTCCAAACATAGCCCTTTTTTCGAAAAATATTACCAAAAAAAGGGCGCAAAACCAATTGTTAACACGTAATCTCGCTTTTGTAGCTCGATAAAAACCTATCGAACGTCTCGTATCCGCTTTTTAGATATTCGCGGACAAGCTCTTCGGCAAAACCGTTTATCTCCTCTTTTTTTAGTAAAACGGAACTTTTTTGGGCAAAGATGCTTTTGTCGCCTTCGAGTTTTCCCCCCAGATAGAGTCTATAGTAAACCGAGACGCCATTTTCGGTTTTGACTTTTTCGGCACAGAGCGCTATCTGGGCGATATTGGGATGGGCGCAGGAGTTTGGGCATCCGTTTACGCTTATGGTTACCGGTTCTCTAAATCCAGGAAATCTGTTTTCCAGATAGAGCGAGAGCTCTTTGGCGATCTCTTTGGTTTCGCCGATGGCGAATTTACAGTATTCCGAACCGGTACATGCCGTGGTTCTCGTTCTGAAAGCCCCGACGAAAGGATTTATTTTAATCTTTTCGAGATCTTTGCAGATATCGTAAATCTTCTCTTTTTCCACACCGCATAGTATAAAGTTCTGTTTCGTCGTTAGTCTTAGGCTGTCGATTCGGTATCTTTTCATGATGTTCGCCAACTCTATCGCTCTGGTACCTTCGAGTTTACCGCCGAACAGAGAGCATCCTATATGGATACTACCGTTTTTATTCTCTATGAATCCGCAATGGTGTCTTTTGCCAAATGGCGTTATCGGAGGCTCTTTCCCGATTATGAGGTCGAAATCTGAAAGCTGCTCCAAAAACGACTCCAGTCCCATTCTCTCTATCATATGTCCCAATCTGGCTCTTTTTCTATCCGTTCTGTCACCCCTGATTAGGTACATCTTTACGATTTTTTTTGCCAGATCCACTATCTGTTCGCGCCTGATATAACCTATGAAATCGGCGAATCTTTTGTTGCTGCCGAGTCCTCCTCCCACATAGACAGCATAAAGAATCTCGCCCAGATGGTTCGTGGCCACAAAGCTAAGATCTTGAATTTCGTGGGGCATGCAGTGATTTTTACATCCGCTGAGGCCGATTTTGAATTTTCTTGGGAGATTGGAAAAGGTCCTATCGCACAACGTTTCGTTAATTTTCGACACCAGATCGGACGTATCGTCTATAGAATCGGACACTCCGTCCAAAGGACATGTGACGCAGTTTCTAACGACGTCGCCAGCGGCGAATTTACTGGATAATCCTACCGCGGAGAGTCTCGAAAAAATTTGTGGAAGATCTTCGATTTTTATATTGTGAAACTGAACGTCCTGCCGCGTGGTAAGAGCCAAACTGTTTTTCGCGTATTCTATTGAGATCTCTCCCAATGTTTGAAGTTTGCGACTATCGAGAGTTCCGCGCGGAATTTTGACTCTTAGCATAAACAGAGGATTTTCGATATCGCTGCCGACTTGAGTATAAAGTCCGTACCATTTCATTCTGTCTATATCTTCGGGATCGATCTTTTTCCCCGACGCGTATTCGTATATCCTGTCGATTACCTTTAAAGGCGGCAAGGTTTTTTTTATTCTTTCTACTCTTTGGGCTTTCGTCTCTCTCATAGCGACTCCTTTATCTCTTTGCATCCCCATTCGGGGTAGTGCTCTCTGATGAATCTGTTTAGGGCGATTTCCGCCTCGCTGTATTTTTTGGATCTTTTTGTTTCGGTACTGGCCGTATCTACTATCATGCCCGCCGCTACGGTGTTGTTGGTGATTTTGTCGATCATAATGAAGGCTCCCGTTCTTTTACAGCTTTCGTAAAGATCAAAGGCTATCTTTCTGTCCACTTCCACTTTTACCCTGGCTATGTCGTTGAGTCTCAGCGTGTCACCTTTGCTCTTTTCCCAGCTGTTCACGTCCTGTTTGTAAAAAATTTGAGCGATTTCGCAAGAGGCTTCGCAGGAGTATATCTTTAAAAAATAGTCCCTCTTTTTTAAGGGCTCTTCGTCCATCCAGACCAGCATAGCTTCGAAGGAGTCCGAAACAGTAGGTTGCAGATCCTCGCTTTTTACAAATAGTGCACCCCTGGAGATATCCAGCTCTCTATCCAGCAGCAGCGTGACGGAGCGTTGCGGCGAAGCCGTTTTTGAATCCGCAGGTAGCGAGTCGTCGGCTTTGGGCTCTATTATAGAGGATATTTTTGCATTTTTTCTCTCAGGATATATTGTAATTTCGCTTTCGCTCGATATGCTGTCTCCCAATACGGTACCGCAATAGCCTCTATATCCGTCATAGGCTCTGTTGACGTACTGAACGTCGAATCTGAAATGGCTATGCTCTTTTTCTATTTTTAAGGCGTCGAGATATTCTATTAGAGTCTCTTTATCGTACCATCTCATATTTTTGGAGCCGTATACCACGTTTTCGCCGTGCAGTGCGCTGATAGGAATGAATTTTACGGTGACGTCGTTATGTCTGTAGGGAAGCGCGTAGATCAGTTTTTCGAACATTAGACTGAAATCTTTTTTGATCAGATCAAAACGTTTTTGCGAGTAGTTTGAAAGATCCATTTTGTTTACGGCTACGACGATATTTTTTATTCCGAGCAAAGAGACCAAAAAAGCGTGTCTTCTGGTCTGGGTTAGTACCCCTTTTGTGGAATCTATCAAAATTACGGCCACGTCGGCGTTGCTGGCTCCAGTGACCATGTTTCTCGTATACTGTTCGTGGCCGGGCGTATCGGCAATTACGTACTTTTTTTTCTCCGTGGAAAAAAATCTGTATGCCACGTCTATGGTTATACCCTGTTCCTTTTCGCTTTGAAGACCGTCTACTAGTAGCGCAAAGTCTATACCCTCGCCTTTGGTACCGTATTTTAGGCTCTCTTTTTTGGCAGTTTCGAGCTGATCTTGGTAAACCGTCTGCGAGTCGTATAATAACCGTCCAATTAGAGTGGACTTTCCGTCATCTACGCTGCCGCACGTAATAAACTTTAAAAGAGTTTTTTCTCGTTGCAGTTTCAAAAAGTGTTCTATCCTTTTCATTAGAAATAACCCTCCATCTTTTTTTTCTCCATGCTGGACTCTTCGTCTTTGTCTATTGCCCTTCCCTCCCTTTCGCTGCTTCTGGCCAGAAGGGTTTCTGCGATTATCTCCTCGAGGGTTGCGGCCTCCGACTCTATGGCTCCTGTGAGCGGATAGCATCCCAGAGTTCTGAATCTGACTCTTTTAACTGTACTCTTTTTTTTGAGTTCCGATGGTACCCTGTCGTCGTCTACGAGAATATATATCCCGTTATATTCGCAGACTCTCCTGTCTTTGGCAAAATATAAGGGGACTATAGGGATTTTTTCTCTATAGATGTAGTGCCAAATGTCCACCTCCGTCCAGTTTGAAAGAGGGAAAACCCTGACGCTCTCTTTCTCTTTGATTTTTGTATTGAATAGATTCCACAATTCGGGCCGTTGATTTTTCGGATCCCATCTTTGATGCCTATCTCTAAAGGAGAATATTCTCTCTTTTGCTCTGCTTTTCTCCTCGTCCCGCCTGGCTCCGCCTATTACGGCGTCGTAACCTCCCTCTTTCAGAGCTTTTTTTAAAGCCTCGGTTTTCATTATCCTCGTATGGAGAGAGCTGCCGTGAACGAATGGATTGATGTTTAAATCGATACCCTCGCTGTTGGTATATACTACAAGATCTATTCCCAGCTCTTTGGCTCTTTTGTCTCTAAACTCTATCATCTCCTTGAATTTCCATCCGGTATCTATATGCAAAAACTTAAAAGGCGGCTTTTTCGGATAGAAGGCCTTTAAGGCCAGATGGAGCATTACCGAGCTATCCTTTCCAATACTGTACATCATTACCGGATTTTTAAAAGAGGCGGCCACCTCTCTTAAAATATAGATGCTTTCGCTTTCTAAGAGATCCAAATGATCCTGTTTCATAGTTTCTCCTTTATATGTAGTCCGCACTCTTTGTGAAGACTATCTTCCCACCACCATCTGCCGCTCCTTGGATCGTCTGGATCGGTAGGGACTCTGGTACACGGTTCGCATCCTATACTGGTATAACCTTTTTGATATAGTTCGTTTAGAGGTAGATCGTGACAGTTGGAGTATTCCAGCAAATCCTCAAAAGTCCAGTCGGCCAGCGGATTTATTTTTAAAACGCCGTTTTCGTCTTGCTCTACCGTTTCGATATTCTCTCTGGTTATTCCCTGCTCTTTTCTGAGACCGCATATCCAGGCTTTTTTGTTTTTGAGCGCCCGTTTTAACGGTTCGATCTTTCTGACCCTGCAGCACTCCTTTCTGTTTTGCAAAGAGTAGTAAAAACCGTTTATTCCGATTCTTGCGATCATACTTTCTACGTCGACCATATTCGGAAAGTAGGGGGTAATTTTAATTTTGTATCTTTCTTCGATTTTCTCCCAGATCCGATATGTCTCTTCGGGAAGCCGTCCGGTGTCTATGGTGAAAATTTCCGTTTTCGGATCGATTTTCATTATCATGTCTATCAAAACAGTATCTTCGATGCTGAAACTGCAAGCAAGAGTAATTTCGCCTCTGTATCTGTCTAAATAGAGGCGCAACAGATCCATAGATGTATCGATTTTTCCATCTGAGTATTTGACCAAATCGCTCATAATCTCTCCTTATATATGATATTCCGGCTCTTTTTTTATTTTTCCGAACTCTATTTTGTTCCATGCTCTTTCATGAAAATAATAAAGCACCATTTTTGTGACGAGTTCGATTGTCCCTATCGATGCGGCCATAGTCAGATTGCCGGTAATAAAGTAAGAGATGACTATGGTGTCCAGAGTTCCAAGGGCTCTCCACGAAACTGTTTTTACTACGCTTCTATACGGTTTTTCGTGCATCTCCCCTCCAGTTTATTAAATCTATCGAATTACTCAAGATTACATCCGTAAAAAAACCTCTTTTACCCGAGAATTTTTTTAAATCGAGTAAAAGAGGGTGTTGGAGACTCTTTGTTGGTATATTTTAAACTCCTCAAGACTCATATCGAATATCTTTTCCAACTTTTTTTGAGCCTCTTCGAAAAAGAGTTCCAGAACTTCGTTTTTGGTGGAAGTTTCGGTGACTTTGAGTTCTCCTTCGAGAGCGCTCAGTACGTCCAATATTTTTATTTCGGCCGGATGCCGGGAGAGCATATAGCCTCCGTAGGCGCCCCTGACGCTTTTTACGTAGCCGTTTTTTTTCAGGACGTTCAACAGCTGTTCCAGATAGTTTTGCGGTATTTTGGCTCTGGCGGCTATCTGTTTGATCTTGACGGGCTTGTTGAACTGATACTCTTTGGAGAGTTCGTACATGGCCAATAATCCGTAAGTTCCTTTGGAAGATAGCAGGCTCATTTAACTCTCCAGGGCATCTTTTAGGTCTGATATGAGATCATCGGCGTTTTCAAGTCCCACGCTCAGTCTGACGAGGCCAGCCGTTACCCCGGTGGCTTCTAATTCCTCGGGCTTAACCTGCTGGTGCGTGGTGCTTGCCGGATGGGTTATGATCGATTTTGAATCCCCTATGTTTACCACTACGCTAAATATCTTTGTGGAGTTGAGGATCTTTTTGGCAAAATCGAAATCGCCCACGTCGAAACTGACCAGTCCGGAAGCCATGGAGTCGGTAAAATATTTATCCACCTTCGCTTTGTACGGGGAGCTTTCCAATGCGGGATAGTTTACGCTTTTGACCTTTGGGTGCTCTTGTAGGAATCGTGCTATCTTCAACGCGTTTTTGGAGTGTTCTTTGATTCTAACGCCCAGAGTTTCGAGACCCTGTATATGAAGCCACGAGTTAAACGGCGAAGGGGCCGCTCCGATATCTCTGATCAGCGACAGTCTGATTCTGAGAGTATAAATAGGAAAGGGCAAATCTGCGTAAACCAGTCCGTGATAACTCTCGTCGGGCTCGTTGAAATGAGGGTATCTGGGATTTGATATCAGCTTTTGGTTCAATGTTTCGCTCTCTATGATCGCTCCGCCGATGGCGCTGCCTTGTCCGTTGACGTATTTGCTCAGACTGTGAACCGTTACGTCGACCCCCCATTGAATCGGATTGAACAAAATCGGAGTGGCTACGGTGTTGTCGCATATCGTAACTATACCGTGTCTATTTGCTATTTCGACAATTTTTTCGGTATCGGCTACGCTGATGTGGGGATTTGAGAGCGACTCGAAGAATATGGCCTTTGTATTTTCGTCGATCAGATCCTCCAGGTCGGATGCGTCGTCGCTTTCAAACAGTCTGGCCTCTATTCCGAATCTTTTGATTGTGTGCGTCAATAGCGTAGTTGCGCCGCCGTAGATCTTTTTGGCTACCAGTATGTTGTCTCCGCTTTCTGCGAGATTCGCAACTGCGTAGAATATAGCCGCTTGACCGCTTGATGTGACTATTGCCGCTGCACCTTTTTCCATAGCGGCGAGCCTCTTTTCCAAGACTTCGGTTGTAGGGTTGTTGAGACGGGTATAAATAGGACCCAGCTCCTTTAGTGCGAAAAGGTTCGCGGCTCTTTCCGCCGTTTCGAAATCGTATGCCGTAGTTTGAAATATCGGTACCGACATAGTGCCGTGGCACTCTTTGTCGTAACCGTAATGAAGCGCCAGAGTCTCTTTGTGCATAATTGATTCCTTTATATAAGTTTTTTGAAATTATAGATCATAGCCGGAGAAAAAGTCAAGTAAATCAATAGAGATTATAAAGAAATTGTTTCGGGATAAAAAAAATTTATATGCGACAAAGACCCGGGAGGTCTTTATTTGCTGTCGCACTTGCAGAGAGTTTTATTCTCCTTTTTGGAGGAGCATTTGCACTCTTGTTTTTTTGTTTTGCAGTCGCATTTTACTATTTGAAACTCTTTTTTGCCTTCGCAACCGTTTTTGCATTTGCAATCCCCCATCGGACACGCGTAGGCGCCTATACCTATAAAGGCTGTCATCAGAGCTAGCAAAAGAGTCTTTTTCATTTCGCATCCTTTTGTTTTTTTACATTCTAGCATTAAAGTCTATAATCATACTATTATAATATAAACTAATACAAATCGCTAAGACGCGGATAAAGAAAACTTATTTTTATTTCCGATTGAGGGAAAAGATAGCCGGAGGGCGAAAAAGAAGTCCGCTTTGATAAAGTTAACGAATCGTTAACTTTTTTTTAAAAAGCGAAAGCCCTTTTATATACTTGAATATATCAAATTCAAATACAAGGAGGCGAGGATGAAAAGGATAAAAAGACTGGATAGAAAACTCAAAGAGATTTTAATGTTGTATCTGCGGAGTTTCGAGTGATAAATCTGGTGGAGCGTACCGGGCTCGAACCGGTGACCTCCACGCTGCCAGCGTGGCGCTCTCCCAACTGAGCTAACGCCCCTTTCAAAAGCGAATGAAATTATAACAAAAAATGCTCTATTTTCCAAATTCGTAAACAAAAACCGCGACCCAGATGCCCGCCGTTAAAAACAAAGAGAGCAGTACGGCCGCCGCACCGGCGTCTTTTGCGAACTTCGCCAGTGGGTGTTTTTTTGTGGTTATCAGATCAACTGCTCTCTCAACCGCTCCGTTTATTAGTTCAACTATTAGCGGAATCAGCATAGAAGTTTGCATAATTACTTTTGAAAGCAAGGAGATATCGAACAGCCAAATAGCTACGGTGAAAACAAAAAAGAGCACCACCTCTATTTTAAAGGAGGTTTCGTTTTTGAAACTCTCTATCAGACCTTCTATGGCGTATGATGCGTTTTTTATCAGGGAATATCTCGGTCTGTTTCTCATTTTATTAAAAACTCTCTGGCCTTCTCTTTCGAATCGAAAGGCGAGACTTTAAAGATAGATTCCGCTATCTTTACCTCGTACTCCTTCTCTTTGGAAGCTTTTGTATAGGTGATGGCTATTTTGGCGGCGAGTCTCTTTTCTTCTTGCGAGGCGCCCTTGCGCAGCAAAGATACCGGACCGGGCAGCGGAGTGGTGAACCGGATATATTTGTCGCTCTTTATCGCCTGCAGCTTTTCGTTCTCCTCCCGGTTTCTGCTGACTATCAGTTTGCTCCCCTCCGGAAGCCTGAAGTGGCGTCCCCATTTTAGAACCTCTATATCTTCCAGATCGAAACTGTCGTACTTTATATGGTCTTTGATTTTAGAGGAAAAGTTTTCGTCAGTCAGCAGACATCCTCCGCCCGGCGATTCGTAGTTTTCGATTCCCCACTCCTTCGCCAGTCTCATCTGGACCTCCCTGCTTCGGCCGTGAATGTCCAGCAGTTTTTCCCTGTCTAACCAACCCAACTGTTCAGGTATCGTAGGAGGCAGCAGTTTTGCGCTGAGAGGTCTAACGATCAGGCCGTCGGCGGTACTTAGCTCTTCCACTTTTTTTAAAGCGTCGAATCTCTGGCTCATTGGTCTTTGTCCGACCACTTCGCCGCTGATTATGAAATGCGCCTCGTATTTGGGCAGCAGCGCTTTGGCTACCCTTATCATATTGGCGTGACAGTCTATGCAGGGGTTGAAATTTTTTCCGTAGCCGTATTTTGGATCGAACAGTATATCTTTTACAAACTGTTCTCTTACGTCTATTATCTGCAGTTTTGCGCCAATTTTTTGGGTAATCTCCCGTAAATAGGCCTTTTTTTTCTCGAAGGATTTTCCGCCAAATCCCGTATCGAAATACAACGCCACCACATCTACGCCCTGCTCTATAACAAGTTTCATCGCCAAAAGGCTATCCAATCCCCCGCTAAAGAGGGCCAACGCTCTGATCTTTTCACTCATTGAAAACCAGTTCCCCCCGTTTTAGTCTGTTGATATAATCTTTGTATTTTCTAATAAGAAAGCTCTTTTTTTCGAACGGAATCGGAGCTCTAACCAGCTCTCTCGTTTTCCGTTCGTAGTATTTTATCAAAAAAACTAATAGTTCCGCTTTTAGATCCTCTTCGCTGTAGCTTTTTATCTCTTCGTCTACGGCGATCTCCATCAGTTTTGGATGATCTTTCTTTCCGGAGAGCAAAAGCTCGAACTCCTCTTTGTGGTATTGAAAAAAACCGGAGTCGATATAGTCCAAAACGGTATCGATCAGCTCCGGTCTCTCAAGGAGCGATTTTATTATGGTCAGCTCTTTTGTGTCTTTGGTTTTGTTAAACCGGGCCGAGGCGGCAAAATCGCCGGATAGTCGGATCATAGCGGTATTGACAGAAAGCAGGGCCGCGGCTAGATGTTTATACTCCTCTTTGAGTATTTGCGGAAGAGTGTTCAAAAAACTCTGCGTCTCCTTGAGAGCCTTCTGTTTTTGCAAAGGATCGGATAGATCGAAGGAG
>Ga0256834_1000658_pt1 | contig 24638 bp, 25 predicted proteins | sample 4281140metaG_FD_190536 | JGI IMG/M metagenome (GOLD analysis project Ga0256834, IMG submission 190536) | Hydrothermal vent microbial communities from East Pacific Rise, Pacific Ocean - 4281-140 | ecosystem: Environmental > Aquatic > Marine > Hydrothermal vents | place: Pacific Ocean: East...
GTTCTGCAGGAATATCCGGTTCATAATTCCATATATTCTGACGATTTCGGAAGAAAAGTAACAGTAACAACTTAATCTTTTGCTAGATGGACAATCTTTTTCTGACAAAACTGCTGGCATCCGGCAAGACAGACGACCCACTGGATGAAATCCTGGCTGTTATCTCTCTGATGTCCCCGGAGTTTGATCAGGAGCCGCTCATTGCACTGCATCGTGAGATCGGCCTGATTTTCGGCGGCAAACATCCCGATTATCGACAGAGTAATACCAAGTATCACAACCTGGATCACACCTACAGTGTTGTGTTGGCAACGGTGAGGATTTTTCACGGCCTCTCCTGTGACGGTTGGCCGATTTCTGAGGAGACCCTGACCAAGGCCCTTTACAGTGCCTATTTTCACGACTGCGGGCTGCTGCTCAAAAACTCTGAAAATGCTGAAACAGGAGCAACCTTTACCGTCGGCCATGAAAAGCGTTCCATGTTTTTCATGGCGGATTATCTGAAAGAAAAAAATTTCTCCCTGCCCTTTATCACCGACTGTTCTGTTATTATCCAGTGTACCAACCTCAGCATAAGCCCCGACTCCCTCTTCTTCCCGTCTGCTGAAATGCAGCTGGCATCTTTCACCGTGGGGTCTGCTGATATTCTGGCTCAGATGGCTGACAGGTACTATCTGGAGAGGCTGCCTTCACTGTTTCAGGAGCATCAGGAAGGTGGCATTGCAAACTATAATTCGGCTGTGGAACTGATGGAGCAGACCTCCATGTTTTACCATGAGGTTGTGGTGGACCGGCTGCTGCATGTATTTGGTAATCTCACCAAATTCATGCAGGTCCATTTTCGGGAGCGCTGGGGGGTGGATCGGAACCTCTATCTTGATAATGTGAAGAATAATGTCAAGTATATCCAGCTGATAGTGAAATCCTGCAGTGGAGATATAGAAGGGTCACTGCAGAAATATCTCCGTCGGACTCCTCCTCCCTGATACACGACTGCAGTTATTTCTGGCGCGGATCCTTGCCGGTTTCAAACATCTCAAAGAGATCATAAAAGAGTCTGGCCACCGCACTGAAATGGGTGGCTGATCCTGAACTTGCATAGGCCTTGGTAAGCTCCATGGCCCTGGCAAAGCTCTCCTGTCCCTCTGACTCTTCAGGGGCTTTCAATACCTGTACCAGCCGCTCTCCGATTTCATCACTCATCTGTCTTTCCTCTGTAGTTGTGTTCAGGTTTAAAAAATCAGCTGCAGTAAATATTCTCTAACTATTCGATCCCCTGAAGCATATCTTCAATCACCTTCAGGCCGCCCTGCCAGAATTCCGGGTTGTTCAGGTCGATGCTGAAGGGGGCAAGCAGTTCGTAGGGTGATTTGCTTCCCCCCGCTGCAAGGAGCTGGAGATACTTGGGGATGAAGGCTGCACCTTCACTCTGATAGATCCGGTAGAGGGAAAGAACCAGAAGCTCACCAAAGGCATAGGAGTAGACATATCCGGGGCTGTGGAGGAAGTGAGGTATGTAGGACCACCAGATTTTGTAATGTTCTCCAAGGGAGACGGCATCACCAAACATGGCCTCCTGGCTCTGCATCCACAGTGAGGAGAGCTCATCTGTTGCAAGTTCCCCCCTGTCGCGGCGCTGGTTGTGGATCAGTGATTCAAAGCGGTTCATGGAGATCTGACGGAAGACGGTGGCAAAGATGGATTCCAGCTTCTGGCAGGTAAACGCCTTCTTTTCCTCTGCGTTTTCCAGACTTTTGAGCTGTTTATGGAAGATGAGAAGCTCGGCAAAAACCGATGCGGTTTCAGCCAGCACCAGTGGTGTGTCACTGTTGAAGTAGCCCTGATCCTTTGCCAGATACTGATGGATTCCATGGCCGAGTTCATGGGCCACAGTGGAGACATCCCGCAGGTTCCCGGTGTAGTTGACCAGAATGTACGGGTTTGCATCCGGTACTGCAGGGTGGGCGAAAGCCCCTCCGCGTTTTCCATCAAGCAGTGGGGCGTGGATCCAGTTCCGGTCAAAAAAGAGCGCGGCAATATCAGCCATTTCAGGTGAAAAGGCCTCAAAGCCTGTCAGTACCATCTCCCGGCACTCATTCCAGGTGACCAGCCGGTCTGGAAGGGACGGGAGCGGTGCATAGCGGTCATAGTCATGGAGTTCATCCAGGCCCAGCATCTCTTTTTTCAGGCCGTAGTAGCGCTGTACGATGTCATAGCGGTCGGTGCAGCTGTTCACCAGAGCATCAACGGTCTCGGTATTCAACTCGTTTGAGAGGTTTCTTGAACTGACCCAGGAGGGGTAGTGGCGCAGCCTGTCATCGATCATCTTATCAGCCAGGATGGTGTTGAATATGTGGCTCAGGATGTGGAGCTGGCTCTGCAGACCTGTCGTGAGCTCAATGGCTGCCTTTTGACGTACTTCACGTTCGGGATTGTAGAGATCGGAGAGGACCTCCTCTTCACTGCGTCTGTCGGCACCGAATTCGAGGTGGCCAAATATCTTTTCAAAGAGGGTCAGCCAGCTGTCACGTCCCACGGGGGAGAGTTCCACCAGCAGAGATTCTTCGGTCTGGGACAGGAGGTGGTCGGCATAGCGGCGCAGGTTTTCCAGATAATGGCGATAGGGCGCAACCTCCTCCGCGTTCAGAAGGGCATCTGCCTTTTCCTGGTCCATCTTGGCCCATTCAAGTTCAAAGAAGACCAGTTCTTTGTGTATTTTACTGGCATCTTCTTTGGTCTTCTGGAGAAAGGCGCTGGCAGCATCATTTTTGACCTGGGTGACAAAGTTGAGAAAGGCAAAGGTGTCTATGCGGCCAAGGTTGACATGGATGCGTTCAATGCGGCGGATGCTTCGGGCAAAGGTTGCCACTGGAAGTTCGGCAAGCTTACCGGCACAGCTCTCTTTGACCAGTTCCGCCTCCTGAATACAGAGGTCGAGGTCGTCGTGGAGCAGTTCATCCTGCAGTGAATCGTAGAGGGCCTCAAGGTTCCATATGACATCGGTGGTGCCAAGCTCTGTGTTCAGGGAAGACATGGTATATCCTGTTGAAGAAATGAGTTGTAAGGGTGGTTCAGGCTGAGTTCCGAGAGAGATGCATCAGCCTCCGGAGTCGTTATTGTTCCATAAATTCGACGACAGTAAAAGAGGAAAAGAGCCATTTGCCTTCAATTTTTTCAGCTATTATTGCGAATTCGTAGGCATCGGTAAACTGATCACTTTCAATTTTTCCGGTGAGTCTGAGGGTGGTGGTGATATCCGCTCTGTCCTCTTTCGGGAAATTCATGCTGGTGTCGTGGAAACTGAAACGGGTTCCCGGCAGCATTTTTTTCATCATGAGAATGTGGTCGGTGAGCTCTTTTCTGTCAAAGTTGCGATCAATGTTGAATGATTGAAACTGAACGGCGCAGGGATCGCTGCACAGTTTTCCAGCCTTGCTGACTTTCTGCAGTGTTGCCAGGCTCTTATCTGTCTCAGTGGTGCTGAGGTATCCGGCGAGAGAGTCAAGATTACTGCGGATTTTCTTTTCATCGCCTGGCAGCAGTACGAAGATGGCAGCTGCAGCAGCAAGGATCAGAACGGCGATAACTGTTTTTTTCATGGTATGACTCCACCCATAATTCGGTTACGTTTTACCTGTCCAAAGCGGTGTCTGGACATGGGGGTTCCCCTATTATCTCCAACAACATAGACGTGGTCTGTTGCGACGGTTCGGGCCTCAAGGTTCCAGGGCATGCGGTATTTGACGTAGGGTTCTGATACTTCTTTACCATTTCGGAAAAGTATACCCTCCCTGAATTCAATGGTGTCGCCTGCCACAGCGATGACTCTTTTTAAGAGCATGGTGCTCTTTCCGGAGAGACGAACGGTGACAATGTCGGAATAGTGTATGTCCCTGAAGAGGTAGCTGGGTCTCCAGCAGAAGGCAAAGGAACCATCCCGGTATGTGGGTTCCATGGAATGGCCCTGGATGCGCATGGGAATGAGGATGTAGCTGAAGAGGAGATAACAGCTGAGTCCGGTGATGAGAATACGGCGGACGAGTCGTGCATCAAGTGAAGGAAGAAAGAAGTTGTGAATTTTGCGGGACAGCACTATCCGGGGCAACTGCTTAGAAGGAACCGGCGTTGGGGGTGAAGAGAGCATTCCCCATGGCGTCCCGGAAATCTCCGATTGCCCGCTGACCGGCAGGAGAACTGAGCCATATCACAAAATTCATGGCAGCCTGGTAATTTACCTGTTTGTGGTTGGCGGGATTGACCACCATGGCACCATATTGATTGTGGAGACCGGGGTCACCTTCAACGAGTATCTCAAGGGCCGGATAGACCTTGTCACGTATGGCGAGCCAGGTGGCCCGGTCCGCCAGGGTGTATGCCTGTTTTGCTGCTGCCAGGACAATGGTTCCGGCCATATCCCGATTGGCACTGTGGTACCAGGAGTCCGTCCGGTCGGGCATGATTCCCGTGCCGGCCCAGATGCGATTTTCCCGCATATTGGTATTGGAGTTGTCACCCCGTGAAATGAACTGAGCCTGGGTACTTCTGATCTTTTTGAATGCCTCAATGGGAAAAGGGATCCTTTTGAGTCCTGCGGGATCATTCTGGGGGCCCAGAATAACAAAGTCGTTGTACATGATATCTTCACGGTCAATGAAAGAACCCTCATCAACCAGTTGCAGCTCAAGGTCCCTGTCATGGACCAGGACCACATCCACCTTACCCTGTCTGCCTAGCTCAAGTGCATCACCGGTATCCCCGGCAACAATCTTCACTTCAATACCCGTGTCTTTTTTGAAAATGGGCAGAAGGTAGTCAAAAAGCCCTGAGTCGACGGTGGAGTTTGTGGATGCACATGTTATGGACTCACCGGCAAAGAGGGAATATGGGAGCGAGAGACTGAGCAGAAGAAGAAAGAAAATTTTTGTATTCATGGTCTGGCTCTGTAAGGTAAATGGATAGGAGTTATCAGCTTTTATCCGGAAGTGTTATCCGTATATCTATGGTTCTGGGAGCCTTGCCGCCCAGTTTCAGTGAATCGACAAAACCGTGTACTGTCCCGGCAAGGGCATCCTGAACAAAATCTTTCAAGGGGATTCGGTCCCCGTTGATGAGCAGGGTTGTATGCTCAGCACCTTTGGCGGCATTCTGGAGAAAGCGCTTTTCAATGAACGAGGCGATTTCCGCAGCCTCATTGAGGCGGAAAATATGGTCGCCGCTGATTGCCTCGTCGCTGGCCACGGCAATGACACCGGTCACCGTACCGCGCAGAAGCCTGCTGTGGTCATTATCCCGGAAGACCTCAATCTTTGAAACCTGCCGCGCCTTCTTAAAGCCTTCACCGATAACGATGTCAACCTCAGGAAAATGCCTGTGGGCAAGGGTAGTCAGAGAGTCCCCCCTGTTGTCGGTCATGATAACCATCTGGTCAGGTGCCACCAGCATGACAGAATCGGCGCCCGCCTCTCTGTGCGTATGGGTATCGGTTCCGGGAGTGTCAAAGCTGATGCCGGTCTCCTTGGTGGATTTGATGACCGCAACCTGATAGCCCAGTTGTTTTAAATGGCTGACGACTTTCGAGGCAAGGGTGGTCTTGCCACTGTTGTGCCAGCCGATAAAAGTAACAATGGGGGGCATGCCGGAACCTCAAAATTGGAAAAGATAAAGAAAGCAGAAGATGGTTAATACATATCTTCATTAAATTACTGTATCCGTCCCGAAAATTCAAGCGATGCCACGAATCTGCAGCTCTTTGATTCTTCAGCCGGTGCGGACGATCAGGAGGGTTTCCCGAGAAGAACAGGAGTGTCTGACTGTTTTTTATGTACAAGTGAGGGGGGAGCTGCTAGGTAAATAAGAAGATACTTTTTTTCAGGTGTCGGCTGGGGTGTTTGCCTCAACACCCGGCACTGCGTCATTTTTTGCAATTGTACATTGAATCAGCATGGATTTTTTTACACTGACCGGGCTTGCCATAGCCCTGGCCATGGATGCCTTTGCCGTGGCGTTGGGGGCCGGGGTACTTCTGGATCCCCTGACCGGTCGGCAGATTTTCCGGTTGGGATTTCACTTTGGCCTGTTCCAGGCGATGATGCCGGTGATCGGCTGGCTGGCCGGGCTTGGTTTCAGAGATATTGTCACAATTTACGCACCGTGGATAGCCTTTGGCCTGCTGCTCTTTGTCGGCGCCAAAATGATCCATGAGGCATTGACGGACGAGGAGGACAGTGAGCGTCGGGATCCCACCCGGGGCCTGACCCTCATACTGCTTTCGGTGGCCACCAGCATTGACGCACTTGCCGTGGGGTTCTCCCTGTCGCTGCTCGGTGTCTCCATCTGGACCCCAGCTGCTGTTATTGGTGTTGTTGCAGCCGTGCTCACAGGTATCGGAATGGTACTGGGCCGGAAAATAGGCGCCATCTGGGGGAGCCGGGTGGAGATTCTCGGCGGGGTGCTGCTCATTGCAATCGGACTGAAGATTCTTTTTCAGCACTGAGGTTTTTGTCTTTTCAATACTGAATTATCCACAGGTGACTGATTGATTGCCGACTACAGCCTATATCTGCCCTATGGCCTGGCTTTTTTTACTCTGGGAGTGGCCATCCTCTCCAGGGATATCCGTTTCAGTGAACTTGGAATCGCCCGTATTATCTGGCTCATTGCCCTCTTTGGAATTGTCCATGGCCTCCATGAGTGGCTGGAACTGCTGGAACATCTGGAACCGGCGGTCAGGACACCACTCTTCTCTCTCTTCCGCCTCATCGTGGTCAGCATTTCCTTCCTCTTTCTGCTCTACTTCGGGATATTTATCAATATAATCACCTTTTATGGTGACCGGGCCCTGCAGACCACCCCTGTGGCCATCAAGGCACTGATCGGTATCTCGGCCCTTTCACTCATCGTGACGGCCATCAGCTTTGATATCGGAAGCGGCAGTGACAGTAACACCAGAATATTTGTGGCCTTTCCCGGTGGCCTCCTCTCGGGAATCGGCCTGATCATGTATTCAAGGACGGCGAGAACCTTCTCACGCAATGTGGCCGCGAATTTTATTTTAGCCGGCAGTTTCCTGGCCTGCTATTCGGTTCTTTCCGGCCTTTTTTCATCAGATGTCCTTCTTCTCGGGGTGAAGGTGATCCTGTTCAGAGGGATCTGTGCCTTTTTCATCATGTTTTTCACCATCAGAGCCCTTTCGCTCTTCAACCTTGAACAGCGCGAGATAATAAACGAAAAACTGCTCCGGTTTGCGCAGTCTGAAAAACTTGCCTCCATGGGGATACTGGCGGCCGGTATTGCCCATGAGATCAACAATCCTCTCACCAATGCTTCGCTGAACCTTGAAATGCTCGAAGATCTGCTGCCTCAGGATGAAAAGACCGGCAGGAAGCTTGAGGCCATAGAACGCAACCTTACCAGGGCCTCACGGATTGCCAAGGAGCTGCTGCACTTTTCCCGGGACAGGGAGAGCGACCCTGGAGTGGTGAATATCAATGCAGTGTTGAAGAGCTCCTGCAACCTGCTGAGACATCAGAAACGCAGTTCGATTATCCATATGAATCTCCAGGAGGTGCCGGGGATTCAGGGGATTTCGTGGAAACTTGAGGAGGTCTTCATCAACCTGCTTCTCAACAGCTTTGACGCCTGCAGCGCAGGCGACAGCATTGAAATTGAAACATCATGCGACCGGGGGCAGGTACAGGTGGTGATAGCCGATACAGGGCATGGAATTGTTGAAGAGGACCTCTACAGGGTCTTTGATCCCTTCTACACCACCAAGGAAATCGGTAAGGGTACTGGTCTTGGTCTCTCGGTGTGCTATACTATTGTGAAACAGCATGGCGGCAGCATGAATCTCGAAAGCTATGAACGTGGAGGAACAGTGATGACCCTTTCTTTTCCGGCGGTTCCCGGTGGCAGTTGAAACAATTCTGGTCATTGATGATGACCAGGATCTGCGCGGGAGTATTGTGGAGATCCTGTCAAATGACGGCTTTCATGCGGTGGGCTCTGAGTCTGCGGAAGCTGCCCTTGAAACGATCAGGGCCCTGAAGCCATCTCTGGTTATTGTGGATAACATGATGCCCGGTATGGGGGGGATGGCCCTTATGCCGCTGTTAAAAAAAGATTTCCCCAATATCCGAATTATCATGATCACCGCCTTTTCCACCGTTGAAAATGCGGTAACCGCCATGAAGAGCGGGGCTGATGATTATATCAGCAAACCCTTCAGGCGTGATGAACTGCTTGTTGCCGTGCGGCGTAATCTGGAAGAACTGAAATTCACCAGTCAGTTTCTGGAGTCGGGTATGGATGATATCCTTGCCTGTCTTGCAAACCAGATACGGAGGCAGATACTTGCCACCCTTGCCTGCGAAAAGCAGATGCGTTTTATGAATCTCACCCGCCATCTTGGAATTGCCGATCACACCAAGGTGAATTTCCACCTGAAAAATCTCAAGATGAATAATCTTATCTCCCAGGACCGTGAAAAGGTCTATCGTCTTACCGCAGAAGGCGAAAAAATGGTTGATTGCCTGCAGTTGCTCTCCAGCAGAATTCCATCATAAATCCACATAGCTGCTGCCACTCTGTGAACTGTGCTTCACATATCTCTCCGATTCCGTGAGGAATCTTTATCTGGAATATGTCCCGTTCTCATTCTACCCTTTATGGTATGGAGATGTTTTTATCTCAAGAGACAAACATCAAATAGAGGGGGGAAGGGTATGAAAAAAGTATTGAGACGTGCGGCACTTGCAGGTGGAATCATCCTACTGGGCCTTTCAGGGAATGCCTTTGCGGAAAGGGGCTATGTGGGGTCTGATACCTGTTTCAAATGTCATCCGGGGGAGTACAATGACTTCATTGTCTCCGGTCATTCCTATAAACTCTCAAGGGCGGAAGATGCGCGTTTCCGGCCCATTCCACTGCCTCCGGGGTATAGCTGGGATGATATCTCCTATGTGATTGGCGGCAAGTACAAGAAGGCACGTTTTATTGATAAAAACGGTTTTATCATCACTGCGGCCAAGGATGGATCTGAGCTGAAAACCCAGTTTAATATCGAGGATGGAACCTGGTCTTTTTACCATAAGGGTGAAAAAAAGGCATACAACTGCGGGCCATGTCATACCACCGGGTATCGGAAGGAGGGACATCAGGACGGCAGGGAAGGCCTGGTGGGAACCTGGGCACAGCCCGGAATACACTGTGAGGCCTGTCACGGTCCGGCCGGAGACCACATAAAGAGCGACGAGATGGCAAAGGCCAATAAGATGAAGGTGAGAAGGGAGATGCTGATGTGCGGAGGCTGTCATATCAGAGGAGATAAGGATAAGATTCCCGCCAAAAATGGCTTTATAAAACACCATGAACAGTTCAATGAAGCCTTGCGCGGGCCTCACAACGAGTCCAATGATGTTACCTGTATCACCTGTCATGATCAGCACAAGTCTGCCAAGTTCAGTGATGGGATCAGGGTGTCATGCACTTCCTGCCACGAAGATGCCGGCAAATCCTATGCGGCAAGCAGGCACGGTACATTTGGTGTGAAATGTATTGAGTGTCATATGCCACGGGCCTCAAAGTCTGCTGTGAAGACCGGTAAGTTTGCCGGAGATATCAGGACCCACATCTTCAGGATTGCGAACAGTGCGGATGCAAAAATGTTCACTGACGATGGTAAATTTGTGGCTGGTGATGCCGTAACCCTCGATTTTGTCTGTCTCCACTGTCATCAGGACAAGGACCTGAAGTGGGCTGCTGCCGAGGCCGGAAATATACACTGATTCTCTACACATATCAGTCAAGAGAAACTGAAAAAAGGCCCCATTCCCTGAAGAATGGGGCCTTTTGCGTAGAAAAAAAACTTGCTTTCCCGTTCCTGCTGTCCTATTCTGTACCAAACGGTCAGTTTTTCATTCGGAGGCAGGACTTTGCAGACAAAGGGACAGGAAACACGCAGTCATATATTACAGGAGAGCAGAAGGCTTTTTACTCTTCAGGGGTTTCATAATACCAGTATCAGTGCCATCATTGCGGCCACCGGGGTGAAAAAGGGCAACCTCTATTATCACTTTCCCAGTAAAAAAGAGCTCGGTCTTGCCGTATTGATTGATGCCCGACATGAATTCTTTGATATTCTTGAGCAATCCATGGTGGGTGACGGGGCGGCTGAGCGAATTCTGTACTCCTGTAATTCCATCATGACCCTTATGGAAGAGACTGATTTTGTGGGAGGTTGTCTCTTTGGCAACACCGCACTGGAGATGACGGATTTGAGCTCCCGTTTCGGCAGGGTGATCCGTGATGTGTTCAGTCACTGGATTCGGCTCATTCAGGAGGAGCTTGAGCGGGAAGAGACGGCAACGGAAAGAATAAAACGCCTCTCCCCGGAGACAATGGCCATTGCCATCGTTGCAATACTTGAGGGCGGAATAATGCTCTCCCGGGTCTATCAGGACAAAAAAAGTATGGAGGCGTGTATACGATCCATAGAAGAATTAATCAGGAATAGATAATCTGTTCCGTCATGGCATGAAATGTACCGGTTGGTCGGTATAAAATAAAAGCAGAGTGTGGAGGTATCCATGAATTTTCAAAAGGGATTGGCTGGTGTTCGGATGAGTGTTGTTCTGACGGCGGGAACTGCGGTTTTTCTGATTTTTTTCCTGAGTGGCTGTGGAGGGAAAAATATGCAGGACACTGCTTCTGCGGGAAAGAGCGATGCAAGAATGGTCGCAGTGAGTGAGGGTATCTGTCAGGATACAAAAACAGGTCTCATGTGGCAGACTGAAAAAAGCAAGAATATCGATTCTCTGGAAAAGGCCCAGGCCTATACAAAGGCGCTGCGCACCGGCGGGTATACGGACTGGCGTATGCCCACAGTTCTTGAACTGTACGAGCTCTATATGACCTATGACCTCCATGAAAATGGCGACTGCAAAATGGAGGTGGAGGGAACCTACTGGTCTGACGAAGAGGATCTTGAGGGACGGGTGGGCACCTGGGAGCTTGACGACAACTGTGATCCTGAGCGGAGATATATTCCGAAACAGAGGGGACTGGTACGGGCGGTACGGATGTAGTGACTGCCGCCGGATATTCCTGATGCTGCCGGTATTTTGTCACGGATTCAGGAATTACAGAATATCATACTCTTTCAGCTTGTTTAAAAGGGTCTGCCTGGCAACGCCGAGGACCTTGGCAGTCTTGCTGCGGTTGCCGTTGTGCTGGGCCAGGGTACTGCGTATCATCTCCCTCTCCATGTCCCTCAGGGTTACAGGAGCCTGTGGTGCTGCGGTATCTGTTTCCAGATCATCGGGAAGCAGTTGAGGAGGGAGTTCCCGGATGGAAATCAGCTCCCCGGGGCAGAGGATCACGGCCCGTTCCACTGTGTTTTCAAGCTCCCGGATATTCCCGGGCCATGGGTAGAGCATGAAAATACGCAGGACCTCAGGGCTGAATCCCTTTATATCTTTCCGGTTTTTCAGGGTGTAGCGTTCAAGAAAGAGTTTGGCCAGTTCCGGAATGTCGGTGGCCCGTTCCCGCAGGGGCGGCAGTTCAACGGGAACCACTGACAATCTGAAAAAAAGGTCCTGCCTGAAACTGCCCTCTGTGATCATCTGCTGCAGATCTCTATGGGTGGCTGCAAGCAGTCGCACATTGACTCTGATGGTTTCGCTTCCCCCGAGTCTGTCCAGTTCTCCTTCCTGCAGCACCCGCAGAATTTTCGCCTGGGTCTGAAGGCTCATGTCCCCGATTTCATCAAGGAAGAGAGTTCCCCTGTCCGCCTGTTCAAATCGTCCTTTACGTCTGGTTGCGGCCCCGGTAAATGCACCGGCCTCATGCCCGAAGAGCTCACTCTCAAGGAGGTTCTCATTGAGGGCTGCACAGTTCACCTTGATAAAGGGAAAATCTTTTCTGCTGCTCTTTTGATGCAGGGCACTTGCAACCAGCTCTTTACCGGTACCGGATTCTCCGGTGATCAGCACAGTGGCATCAGATGGAGCAACCAGTTCCAGAGTGGAGAAGAGTTCCTCCATGGCCGGGCTGCCACCAATCATCCTGCCGAAGGAGAACTGCTTGCCGAGATGTTTTTTCAGACGGCTGTTTTCCTCGCGCAGGTCCTGAAAACCAAGGGCCTTTTCCATCACCATCTTCAACTCATCAAGATCTATGGGTTTGGCGACATAGTCATAGGCACCTTCCCGCATGGCTTTTACTGCTGTATCAACAGAGGAAAAAGCGGTGAGGACAATCACCGGAATAACGGCATGGACAGTCCCGCTCAGGGCTGCAAGGGTGGCCAGACCATCCATACGGGCCATCTTCATGTCGAGCAGTATCAGGTCCACAGCCCCCTCTTTATCAAGAAAGGAGATAACCTGATCACCATCTTCACATTCAAGAATATCAAAGCTCTCACCGGAGAGGTTGGCCTTGAGCATGGTCCGGTGGGCAGCGTCGTCATCCACCAGGAGAATACGTTTTTTGAGTGGGCTGCTCATCTGTCTGCTCCGGGTAATATTATTCTCATGCTTGTGCCGACACCGAGTCTGCTTGCCACCTCGATTCTGCCATGGTGCTGTTCCACTATCTGGTGACTCACGGCAAGGCCCAGGCCGGTTCCGTCTTTGCGGGTGGAAAAGAAGGGGTCAAAGAGTTTTTCCTGTTCTTCATCGGTCATTCCACGTCCGGTGTCACTCACCTCAATGACGATTTCATCGCCCTGGCGCAGGGCGGTAAGGGTGATCCTGCCTCCACTGTCGGTGACACTGATACTGTTTTTCAGCAGGTTCAGGAGGACCTGGAGGAGCAGATCCGGGTCAGCGAAAAGGGGCATCTCCGGATCAAACTGCTGGTGAAAGGAGATATGGCCGGCTGCAAAATCAGCCTCCATGAGGCTGCTGAGTTTTTCAAAGAGGTCGCGGCTCTTCATCTGAACAGGCTGAGGTTCCCTGGCCCTTGCAAACTGAAGGAGACTGGAGATGGTCTGATTGAGCCGGTCCACCTCGGATATCATCAGTTTTGCATATTTCTCTCCATCGGTGCCTTCTCCGGCTTCATTGCCAAAGTACTGGGCAAATCCCCGCAGAGTACCCAGGGGATTGCGTATTTCGTGGGCAACTCCTGCCGCCATCTTCCCGAGGGATGCAAGGCGTCTGGAGAGCTCCAGCTGGATTTCAATCTTGCGTATTTCGCGCATGTCCCGCATGATGATAACCATGCCGTTTTTGCTTCCGTCATGTTGTAACAGGGGGGATGTGGAGAGTTTTATGGGGATTTCCTCACCGCTGCTGTTACGGCAGAAGACATCAATTTCAAGGAGGATCTGTTCCTGCTGCAGGTTTGGCGGGAGGGGATGGAAGAGGTCTTCAAGAGAGACACCCTCCATATCCCGCAAGGTCCTGGAAAGCAGCTGTTCGGCACTGGTGTTACAGGATACTATGTCACCCTCGCCGTTGATGGTAATCAGTCCGGCGGGCATACTTTCGATCACATTATCCGTGTAAAGCCGCATGTTGGCCAGGGTTGACCTGCTCACCCTGTTGCTCTGATAAAGGAACAGGGAGTAGAGTCCTGCTGTTCCAAGGAGAAAGAGCAGTGCTCCCATGAACAGTGCCCTGTTCCGGTCTTCCTGCCTTGCCGCGTCAAAATCTTTGGTACCCAGGCCGACCACGATGAGCTGTCGGCCTTTTTTGCGGTGGTCCTCCTGCATCTTCTTCATGTGCATGTGCATTCTGCCGCCCATTGGAGGGGGTGGCGGAAGCAGTGGCGGCAGGGGTTCAAAAATTCTGGCCAGTTGAAAGATATTCTTTCCGGGAAGGGTTTTGGTGATGGTTGTTCCGGCAGCAAGGATGGATTGGATCTCATCTTTTTTCATGGCCGGCGGCAGATCACCGGACTCGGCGGCTATGTCTCCGTTTTCCCATACAATTCGGATGTAGGCCACACTCTCTTCCTTGGCGGTCTCCTCCACAAGGGTATCCAGCGGGTCGGTACCGCTCATAAAATGCCGCATTGAGGTCCTGGCACCGGCCTCAAAAGAGCGGATCAGGGTAAGACCCTGCTGTAGAAGTGAGTTTTCAAGGAGACGCTGTTCACGGTTCATGTTGCGGACCGTTGTCACTGCAAGGATTGCAGCAAGAAGAGAGCTTGCAAGGATGATCGCAAGGGCGGGTTTGGAGAATTTAAATGATTGATTGCTTGATGGGATCATGACTGCCTGGCGCATTACGTTGGAAGGTTTTCCGATTTGATTGAGATTATAGCACAGAAAAAGGTGAAACGCTGTGTCCCCTCAGAAGAAACACACCATTTCACCTTTTCTGGTGTATAAAGTCGGAAATGCTGCCTCTATTCTGCAGGTGCCGGTGCAGGTACGGGTGCAGCAAAGGCTGCCTGGCGTTTAGCCATGAGTTCCTGACGAAGGGTGTAGAGTTCTTTCTGCTGAGCCTGCAGTTCACCCAGGGTTATTTTGGGGTTTCTGCTGGCTTCAATATAGGCAAACTGCTTGTCATGGATCTTTTTGCGCAGCTCGGTGGTTGCATCAAGGAACTGATTGCGTTGCTCAAGCATCTGTGGATTCATCATGGCACCGCCGCGCATACCACAGCCGCCACCCTGCATCATCATTCTGCCCATGCCGGGGCCTCCAGGGCCTCCGGCCTGCATCATGCCGCAGCCTATTCCCTGGCCACCCATCATGCCCGGACCCATCATTGCATTACCACGCATATTCTTTCCATGGTGGGGACCCATACCCTGACCACCCATCATACCATATCCGGGGCCTGGAACCGGTGGAGGTGGAGGAGTATCAGTCGGTGTGGTGGCAAGAGCAACTCCTGCTACAAGTGAAAGGGCCAATGCTGTTGCTGCGATTTTTCTTTTTAATTTCATTGTGTTTCTCCTTAAAAGGTTGGTGTTTGTCTTGAGGGTCTCAAAACAGTATCTGTTGCCTGTTTACTGCAGGTCTTTTTGCATCTGTTGAAATTCTTCCCGGCTGATCTGTCCCTGGGCATAACGGCTCTTCAGCAGCTCTTCAGCGGTTCCGGTTTTCAGTGTGCTGTTCCTCTGATCATTTGAGAAAAGGAGTTGTGCTCCTTTAAACAGCAGAAAGAGGATAATGCCCCAGAAGAGCAGGGTGACGATCATTCCCAGCGGACCCGGGAAAAGACTTCCGGGGCCGCACCACCATTCACCACTGTTTATTCCATGTCGAAACATATGTTGTTGTCCTCCGTTGTTTGAGTGATCATTGTTTCTGTCTTCCATGAAGCATATGGCGTGCCAGAATGGAATGTTGCTGTGAGGAAATAGCATAATATGCTGTAAATAAAGGGAAATAAAAAATATATGTTTTATGGGTCGCCTGTTATGACAAAGGCATTGTCCAATTATTATACAGTTTTCGGCAGGAAGGAGGATGGTGAGTGTACATTTATTGGACAGGAGGGCAGGGGCCACAAAGTGGGGTATAAATGGGGTATCTTTTGTCTGTTACGGCCATGGCAGAGCCTGACGCATTGACAGGGGGACTGTTTTTTACTACTGCAAGTATATGTTTTTCCCTTGTTCCCTGTGATAGCTACACCGAACAACTCACGAAGCGTCCCGGATTCAGGTGTTGGTTAAATCGTCTACCCGAGAGGTTGAGTATGAAATATCCTGCAGCGCTTGTTCTCTTGTCTGCCTTTTCATTGATGACTTTCTTTCTCTCTTCTGTTTATGCAAAACCCGCAAGCAGTGACGTCGCTGAAAAAGGGTTCTGCTGTGTTAATGGAGAACTCCTCACTAACAGAACTGAAAAACAGTGTCAGCAGGTTAAAGGAAAGTATTTTCCTGCTGAGCAGGCTGCCCGTGCCGGAAAGTCCTGTGAATCCGAGAAAGGCTATTGCTGTGTGGATGGCAAACTCCACTCCGGAAAAAGTAAATCGGCCTGCCGGAAGCAGGGGGGCAGCTTTTATGGTTCCAAAGACGCGGCACAAGCCAGGAAGTCGTGCCGTCCCAAGAAGGGCTACTGCTGCGTGGATGGCAAACTCCACTCCGGAAAAAGTGAATCGGCCTGCCGGAAGCAGGGGGGCAGCTTTTATGATTCCAAAGACGCGGCACAAGCCAGGAAGTCGTGCCGTCCCGAGAAGGGTTACTGCTGCGTGGATGGCAAACTCTATTCCGGAAAAAGTGAATCGGAGTGTAAAAAGCAGCGCGGCACCTTCTATGATGCCAGGGATGCAGTACGAGCCAGGAAGCTGTGTCGTTCCGAGAAAGGTTACTGCTGCGTGGATGGCAAACTCTATTCCGGAAAAAGTGAATCAGATTGTAAGAAGCAGCGCGGTACCTTCTATGGCGCCAAAGATGCTGCTCATGCCAGAAAGTCCTGCCAGTCAAAAAAAGGTGTCTGTTGTGTGAACGGAAAGGCGGTTTCAGGGAAGAGTGAAAAAGAGTGTAGAAAACTTCAGGGAACATTTCAGGAGAACGTTTCGGGAAGTCGTGCAAAACCTTCCTGTAAAGAAGAAACAGGGTTTTGCTGCAGTGATGGAAAGTTGCTGAGTTCCACTCCTGAAAGATGCAGGAAAGTTAAGGGGGGGAAATTCTTTGCAAGTAGGAGTGATGCGGCGAAAAATTGCGGAAAATCCAAAGCTCTTCCCACGGGGAAGAAGCCCCTTTCTGTTCGGGCAGCGGATGGTGCTGGAAAATCAGGTGGCTCCAGAGGAAAGCAGGCAGCGCTTATCACCGGAACTAAAGCAGAAACTCCTGGGAAAAGATCTGAAAACAAGCTGAAAACAGTCAAATTTGCAGGCAGAAGTGTTGACCGGGAGATGCTTCTCGGTAAAACCCTGCAGCGGCAAACTCTGATAAAGAAGGGACCTTCTTCAAAATTCAGGCAAAGAACCGTTGAAGTGGCTGAGGGAGCCACTGACACTCTGGAGAATATTTCAAAGGCTGTTTTTGCAAAGCAGGACGAGTTGAAGAAGGAGCTGCAGAAGGTTAAAGAATCCAGTGGCATTCTGGTGGGAAGGCCTGTGGCAAAGAGTGAGACATTTGAGTTTAAGAACTCTTTTGTGCTGGTGAAGAGCACCAGTGCGGTGGTGGCCGACCCCAGGGCACTGGCAAGAAAATCCCCGGAGTTTAAAGCTTTTCTGGGAAGCAGCAGAACGGAGAAGATCTCGTTTTCCAGTTTAAACGACGAGAGCCGGGAGGGCTTGAAAGAGCTTATTAGCAATGAACTGCCAAACAGGCCCAAGGATGATCCACTGAGAATTGCGGCAGAAAAGGGTGGGATGGAAGGGCTTCTTGCGGCCATTGCTGAAGGAAAGGGTGTCTTTGAGATAACCGAAGAGGTGGTTGTACCGAAAAAACTCCCGCCGGTTCTCAATGGGCTTCCCCAGCTGCCGGAGATGAAAAATGGTGTTCTGGTCTATGATCGCTTTCGGCCTCCCGGGAAAAAATTTATGGATATGACTGCTCCCGAAACAATCCCGGGAAGTGTTCTGGATGGTCGGGAAGCATTGTTCCCTGAGGGGATGATACCTGAAGATGAATCGACCGGTTCCACCAGCTCAAGAAAGATGGTGAAGATAACAAAAGGAAATGTACGTGGCAGTTTTAATGCCCAGTTCATGACAGGTCATACCCTGAGTGCAAATGTGAATTACCAGCGGACCTGGAGATTTGAGTCGGGCCTGTTTCGTATAAATATGGGGGCGGGCTATAGCATTGGACTGCGATTTCCAGTTCAGGTTCGCGGCAACGTCTCTCCCACCTGGATTACAGTGAAGGGTCCAAGGGATGCTGAGACAGATTTTGAAACCAGTATAACGGCAAGCCCTGTGGATGCTGATTGTACGTTTTTTCGCAGCACCGGTCTGAGTGACGGCAGTGCCGAAACCTGTGGTAAAGAACTGGCTCTGGATTTTTATTTTTCCTACGGTCTGAAATTCCGGGCCCTGTACACAACAGTTTTGCATATCCCTGTTTCTGAGGTACACACTCCGCCATGGAGTAAGGATTTTACGCCGCCTTTTGCCAGTAACGGGGGAGGGCTTGCGTTCTGGATACCTCCGGAGGTAACCCACACGGATCTCGACCTGGGTGTTGTTTCAGGATATTTGAAGGCGGGATTTAAACTCGGTGGGACCGGTACTGTTTCCTTTGACTATCAGTCCTTCCATGGCGATGATGTCAATACCGGGGAGCTGATATTCAGTACAGCAAGCCCTGTCAAGACCACAAACATTTTAGCGCCCATGGATGTGACTGATACAACAACCACACTGGAAGAAACCTACGGTTTTAAACTCTATAATCCCGAGTACAGGATACACCCAAGTATTACTCCCGGTATAAATGTTTCCATGAAAGCCGGATATAAAAGCTTTTCGAGGAGCTTTTCATATACCACCTGGCTGAACAGCCTGGAAGTGCTGCTGCTTCCGGTCTCCTTTGAGCGTCACAGTGGAACCACGGCAGAGTACAGCTGGCGTGAAGGAGTGAAAAAGTTTGAGAAGAGGTGAAAAATGTGTCGGGTCGGAGTCTCCTGTTGCCAGGTGAACTTGAGACTCCCTGCCCGTCACATCACCAGGAGTTCTTTTTTCTCCGGCTCTGTCAGTATTTAAACCTGGGATGCAGGATTTTGAGCTCCGCCTCTGCCTTGTACCCGCTTATCATGCTCCGCAGTGAGCCTTTGATGGCGGCAAGAGACATGTAAAGGTGGACGAGAAAAAGGGCAACCATGGCGGCACCCAGCACGTTATGGATGATGGCGGAGAGCCGCAGGGTATCAATGTTTCCCTGATGCGAGTAGAGAAAATAGCCGGTGACAGCCATCACCGCACCGCCAATGGTTGCCAGCCAGAACCACATCTTCTGTCCTGCATTGAACTTTCCGGCCGGAACGGCCTTCTGCTCTTTGCTCAGGTAGCCGCCCATGATGAGCATCCACTTCAGGTCATGGACTGCGGGGAGCATCTCTCTTACCCAGAAGAGGAACATGGGAATGACTGAGGCTGAAAAGATAACAGCGGTGACCAGGTGAACGATTCTGGCCCAGATTCCAAGGCTCCCGCCTCCCAGAAGTTTGGCAAAGATGACAAGAAGACCGGTGAGAACCAGCAGGCTGAAGGACACGGCAGCAAGCCAGTGAATAATCCGCACAAAGAGGGTGTAGCAGTAGACCTGTTTTCCGTCATGGGGAAAAGACATGGGACCAATTGCAACATAGTGAAGAAAAAAGAAGACCGGTACAATGGTGATCACCAGAAGGAACAGTCGCGGAAACAGATCTTTCTGCAGACCGGTGAAGAGCTGTCCGTACTGCTGCCACTCTCCGGTGAAAAGTGCGTTGAACTGCTGATATGCTGCAGTGAGAGTTTCCGGTGGACCGGCAATGGCCAGTCCGGTCATTGCCAGGAAGAGAAGAAGGCCGGAAAGAAGTATCTTCTTCATATGTGTCCTCATGGAGAGTTGTTTTCGTAGCTCTCAGGATATTTCCCTGATGGTGTCAAGGAAATATCCTGAGGTGCCAGCTGTCCGAGTCGGGTTGTGGAGCTATTTATCCTTGTAGGCCTTGCCCCAGCCCCAGGCATTGGCGCCGGAACCGCGTTTAAAAACACGTTCTCTGTACACATCGGAGATCTCATCCGCATCACCTGCCAGCAGCGACTTGGTTGCACACATTGCGGCACAGAGGGGGACCTTTCCTTCAGCGATCCGGTTCTGGCCGTAGAGCTTTCTCTCTTTGACACTGAAGGTCTCTTCCGGTCCACCGGCACAGAAGGTGCACTTGTCCATGGCCCCACGGGCGCCGAAGACCTGGCCGCCCGGGAACTGCGGTGCCCCGAAGGGGCAGGCCATAAAGCAGTAGCCGCACCCGATACATGCCTCCTTGTCGTGGAGCACGATGCCGTCATCACGCTGGTAGATGCAGTCCACCGGACAGACTGCAATGCAGGGTGCATCTGAGCAGTGCATGCAGGCGACAGAGATGGATTTTTCTCCCGGCTGACCCTGGCCAATGGTTATTACCCGGCGCCGGTTGACTCCAACCGGTATGTGGTTTCCCTCTTTACAGGCAACCACACAGCCACTGCAGTCAATACAGCGTTCAATATCACATAAGAATTTCATGCGTCCCATTTACTGTTCCTCCTAAGCTCGACTGATCTTACACAGACCGTCTTTGGTTGCCTGAATCTGGGTGACAATGTCGTAGCCGTAGTTGGTACAGACATTGGCCGGTTCGCCACTGACATACGGCGCATGTCCCGCCGGATAGTTGCCGGCCAGTGATTCACCCATGAGGACGCCACCGAAATGGTAAGGCATGAATATGGTGTGTTCATCGACCCGTTCGGTAAAAAAGGCCTTCACCTTTACCTTGCCCCCTTCTGGAGACTCGATCCAGATCATTTCACCATCGCGAAGCCCGAGGTTGTGTCCTGTTCTCGGATTGACCTCGGCGTACATCTCCGGCTGAAGCTCGGAGAGATATTTGTTGCTCCGGGTCTCTGCGCCACCACCCATGTGTTCAACCATGCGGCCCGTGGTGAGGACAAAGGGGAATTTTCCGGCAAGATCCGGGCTCTGCTCACTTTTGTACCTGGTGAACACCCTGAAGTGGTTCGGCTTGTCTTCATAGGTCGGATATCTGGTGATGAGATCCGGACGCGGTGAATGGAGGGGCTCACGGTGGATGGGGATCTGATCCGGAAAGGTCCAGACCACGCAGCGTGCCCTGGCGTTGCCAAACGGGGCCATGCCGCGCCGCACTGCCTCCTTCAGGGTCTTCTGGGAAAGATCTGTCTTCCAGTTGGTTCCCGGAACAACATCCTTAAATTCGGGATAACCGCCTTTCACTTCACTGCCGGGGTTATAGACTCCTTCCGCCGCAAGCTGGTTCTCGGTGCGGCCACTCATCTCATAGGTGTGTTCCATGCCAAAGCGGTTCCTGAAAGGCAGGCCGCCTTCGGCAACCGGCTTGGAAACATCGTAGAGTATGGGGGTGCCGGGATGTTCTTCTGTCCAGCAGGGCCAGGGCATACCGAAATAATCGCCATCGCAGGGACCGCCTTTGGCCTGCAGGGTTTCAATATCAAAGGTGTGCCAGTTTTCCATGTGCTTTTTGATCCGCTCAGGGGTCTGACCGTTGTAGCCGATGGTCAGGGTACCCCGGTTGATTTCACGGGTGATATCTTCCGGAACCTCTTTGATGTTTTTGTAGAATTTGTCGGCAAAGCCGAGGCGCTTCACCAGTTCTTCCATGATGCTGTAGTCATCACGGCAGCCGTTGATTGGTTCGACAATCTTGTGGCGCCACTGGATCTGGCGCGAGGTGGATGTTACGGAACCCGAAGTCTCATACTGGCTGGAGCAGGGAAGCAGGTACACATTATCAGAGGTGCAGGTGGCTGCTGCCATGGTGGGGAATGGATCAATGATGACAAAGAGATCAAGCTTGTTATATGCCCGAACCACTCTGTCATACTGGGAGTTGGAGTTGGAGCCGCATCCCCACTGGATCATGGCTTTGATGGGAGTGTACTGTTCGATCTTCTCTTCACCAAGGACGCCTTCATACCAGCGGGCCAGGGTGAAGCCCTTGGCGTTCATCCATTTTTTTTCTTTGAATCTGGAGACGATATAGTCATATTCCACATCCCAGACACGGCACCAGTGTTTCCAGGAACCGTCTTTGAGGCCGTAGTAGCCCGGCAGGGTGTGGGAGAGAACGCACATATCCGTTGCGCCCTGAACATTGTCATGGCCACGGAAGATGTTGGTACCACCGCCGGATTTTCCCATGTTGCCCAGTACAAGCTGAAGAATGCAGAATGCCCGGGTGATGGAGGATCCGATGTGATGCTGGGTGCCACCCATGCACCAGGTGAGGGATGCGGGCCGGTTGGTGGCAAGGATCTTGGCCACTTTCCTGGTCTGTGCCGCCGGTATCCCGGTCACATTTTCAACCTCTTCCGGGCTGTACTGGCTGCAGCTTGCCGCCATTTCCGGAAAGCCGGCAACACGGGTGCGGATAAACTCTTTGTCTTCCCAGCCCTTCTGGATGATTTCATTCACCAGTCCCATGATGAAGATACAGTCTGTTCCGGGACGAATGCGGACAAATTCATCGGCCTTGGCTGCGAGTTTGGTGAAACGTGGATCAACTACAATGATTGGTGCGTTGTTCACCTCTTTGGCGTGGAGGATATGCTGCATGGAGACCGGATGGGCCTCTGCGGCATTGGATCCTATGAAAATCATTGCCTGTGCATGTCTCATGTCATTGAGACTGTTGGTCATTGCACCGTAACCCCATGTATTGGCGACACCTGCCACCGTTGTGGAGTGTCAGATTCGGGCCTGGTGGTCAACGTTGTTCGACCCCCAGAATGCGGCAAATTTCCGTTGCAGGTAGGCCATCTCGGTGGAGACCTTGGCACTGCCGTTCAAGTGCAGGGCGTCGGGGCCGTCATTGTCACGGATGGCGGTCATTTTGGCGGCGATCTCATCCATGGCCGTATCCCAGGAGAGTTTCTGCCATTTGCCGTTTACCCGTTTCATGGGATGTTTCAGGCGTTTTTCTGAAGTCACCATATCAATGGCCGAGGCACCTTTACAGCAGTAGCCGCCGCGACTGACCGGATGATCCTGTGCCACTTCCTGGCGGACCCAGACACCGTTCTGGACCTCGGCGTTGATACCGCAGCCCACGGCACAGTGTGTGCAGACGGAGCGTACCATTTTTGAGTCCGGGTAAGCCTTTTTGACGGCGGCAGGGCTTGCTGCCTTTGCCGTCATTCTTGTGGTCATTGCAGCGGTTGTGAGTGCAGCGGTTGCGGCAGAGAGTTTGAGAAAGGAACGTCTGGCAACTTTTGGATTCAAGGTCACCCGACTGGTGGTTGTACCCACAGAGGAGGAGTTGCGAATTTTTCGTTGAGCCATTTCCTGGATCTCCTATTTCAGGTTAACGAAGAGAGTCGTAATATTTTTGAAAGTTCTCGGTCTTTCTGTAAAGGACTTCATCGGACCGTTTGACGGCACTGTCTTCCCGGGCCTGGGCCTTTTTTCCAATGAGTGCAGATCCCGCCACCAGGGCAGTGGTGCCGAGAATCTGTTTGAGAAAGGAACGTCTTTTTTCATCATCTTTTTTCATACGCTGTCTCCTTCTGTAAGGGTTGCTGCTGCATTCCTGTCATTATACACGGCTTTTCAGCTATGTAAATCAAATCTCACTGTTTCACTCCGGTGCCGTATAATCCGGCTGCTTTTCAAAAAGGCCACGTTCAAGGTCGAGGTAGGCATCAAGGAAGGAGATACATTTCTGATAGAACGGGGCATCAGCTGTTGCAGTGATCCGTGTTTTGATCTGGCGCACCGTCGGGACAAGAAACTGCTGTAAAAGCTGCTCCTGCAGGTGATTGCTGTCTTCTCCGTCCTGCTGCCCCTGTATCAGTCTGATCAGGGCATCCAGCATGATGATGAGGGTGTCTTCCGGGTCGTCCACACCGCGTTCCCTGATAATCTCTCCCTGCTTCAGGATATCCCGCAGGGTAACCAGGCTGGGCCCGAAACTCTTGCCGTCAATGTAATAGCTTGCCGTGAGGGGGAGGAGATCCCTGCTGTAGGGGTCAACAAAAAGCCGGTAATGTTCATCCCTGATCTCTTGCAGGCTTTTTTGTGAGAGTATTTCGCTGAGTTCGCGGATGGCCGTGTCCAGCTTCAGATTCACCTGCTCCTTTCCCAGTGCCGCAAAGATTCCACGCCAGCGGCTTAATCTCTCGGAATCGGGGCTGTCCTGGAAGAACGATTTCAGGAGATCCAGAAAACGGAGTCGTACCCGGCAGAGGTCCCGGTTGCTGATATCAGTCTGCATAGTTATTTTTTATGAGATTCATAGAGAGTCTGTACCCGGCAGCTGTCACAGTAGGAGAGCAGGTCATCATCAGGGTCCCAGAGGTTTTTTGCCGAGAGGATGGCCATGACTTTTTCCAGTGATTTCCGGGTGCCGAACACTTTTCCGCAGCCTTTGCATGTGGCAGGTTCAGCTTGGGCAATAATTTTCTGTTCAAAAAATGCTGTGTCAGGAAAGAGGCCCCGGCGGGTTGAGAGGGCACTTTCGGGACAGACCGTGATGCATGTTCCGCACTGCACGCAGAGTGCCGGGGTGTGGTTCAGGCTGTAGCTGCTGCTGTCGGCTGTGAGGGACTCCATGCGGCATTCGGTCACACAGGCAAGGCACTGGGTGCATCGTTTCTGGTCACAGAGTATTTCCCCGAAATCTTCAGTACAGTTGATGGGGCCGGGATGGGGTCTGGCTTCGTTGTTCTGCAGAAAAAACAGTATGATATCGAGAAGTTTTCTTCTACGGTTACTGTATGAAAAATCATGATACGGGACTGTTGCAGCAGAGCTTTTGTGTTCGGTGGCAAGAAATGACGGGATCTCCTCCAGAGGAAGCAGGTGCAGGGGCTGTTCTCCCCGGATTGCCTGGAGTAATTCGTTGCTGAACCGGATCTGTTTTGAGAGAGTGCTATCTTTTTTACCCAGGACAACGACTTGCCCGGCTCCCATGGCAGAGATGAGCAGAAGGTGCATGGCATGGAGTGCCGCCGGTTGCGGGTATTCCAGAAAGAAGGTGT
>Ga0256834_1000659_pt1 | contig 24637 bp, 16 predicted proteins | sample 4281140metaG_FD_190536 | JGI IMG/M metagenome (GOLD analysis project Ga0256834, IMG submission 190536) | Hydrothermal vent microbial communities from East Pacific Rise, Pacific Ocean - 4281-140 | ecosystem: Environmental > Aquatic > Marine > Hydrothermal vents | place: Pacific Ocean: East...
CTGCTCTAGTCTAATAAATTCTTGATTGATCTCATACAGTACAGGCTCACCCTCAATAAGTGGCTCTATAACGCACTTTTTGGATATCGGGCTCTTAAAGATACACTCTGGAGTCTCCAGCTTGGCTCTATAGATCTGAGTGCAGTTGGTCTCTGGATATACAGATGGGTATCCATACTCCACTGATGGATAGAAACTTGAGATAAGATATAGACTATCACCCTTAACTCTACTCTCACGATAAGATCCATCAATCTGTATAGATGAGAGCTTTGAGATCTGATCAATAGTGCTCACATCATAGATGTCTAAAAACATACTATTGTAAGATGGGTGTCTGATAATATATAACTGATCGCTCTTAAGGTACATAGCACTTAGTGTACCATTGATATCTATCTGCACCCTACTAGTCTGCTTAGCATTGAGAATATCAGCAAATGTATAGACCCTAACCACTCTCTCAAGAGCATCGTAAAAGAAGATTTTCTCTGCATCATGCTTTAAGATATCAGACTCATCTATCCCATCTTCTTGAGTGTTTGTTCCTGTGGTATTATCAACCACCTCTTGTCTGCTTGGTTGATCATCACCACCTGATAGATCTTCATTTACATTCCACCACAAGTGTCGACTCTGCACCATCTTCTCTATATGCTCTAACATCTGTACTCTACTTGAGAAGTTGTGTAGTTTTGATAACTCTTTAGATAACTCGATCTGTTGATCAATATCACTATAGAGCCAAAAACCTTCGCCCAAAGAGAGTGTTTGTGCTCTTGGGTACAGATCAGTATCATCTGTACTACTCCAGTTGCCATCATATTTGTAGAGTCTTAAACCCATCTTCTCAAATAGCGCAGTATCAACTACCGCTCTATCGCCAAAAGATAGAAGGTTCCAGCCAGACTTTAGATCCAACTTAGGCTCACTAGTAGGCACTAGAGTACTATTTAACTCCAACAGCCAATCATCTCTACTCTTGATCCAAAATGCCTCAAGAGCTCTTAAAGAGAGTAGCTCATCAACCGCCTTAGCTTTTAACTTATCTCTTAATATATCATCAGAAGTGTAGGCTCTCCAGCTCTTAGTAGCTGTATCATACGCCCAGATAATCTCTACATGTTTCTCAAAAACTAAGAGATCGTCTATTGCGATAGGTAACCCCACAAGTTGCCACCCCTTCTTAAGCTCCATACTAGTTGCACAAAGAGTTACAGCTAGAAGTAAAATGGTTACTATTGAGCGCATAACAACTCCCCTTTTTTAATCTAAAACATTATAACACATTTATCAAAATCTGCTATAATGTCGCGTTCCTTACTCTTTGCTCTAATAAATTAGAGTATATTTGAAGCCATAAGGGAGACACCATTAAGGAGAATACTCTACATGAGATACTATGAAAACTTAGTAATCGTCAAACCGACACTAACACAAGAGGAGATCGTCAGTAGCATAAATGTTATTGAGCAGATCATCACCGATACAGGTGCTGAGATAACAGCACAAAACGCTATGGGAATGCGCAAATTAGCCTACCCAATTGAGAAAAACCTTCGTGGATATTTTCAGGTCATCTACTACAAAGCAGAGCCATCATCAATCAGTGAGATTGAGCGTAGATTTCGCATCAATGAAGAGCTACTTAGATTTGTTACTATCAAATACGATAGCAAAAAAGAGGTAAAAGCTTGGGAAAATGCTGTAAGCAAACTCAACACTCCAGTAAAAAGTGAAGAGCCAGTAGCTCAAGAGACTCCAGTGGAGACTCCAACAGAGCCAGCAGTTCAAGAGACTCCAGCAGCTCAAGAGTAAACAGATAAGGAGAGCACCATGTTCAATAAGATCATACTAGTAGGCAACCTCACAAGAGACATAGAGCTAAAATACTCTAGCGGTGGTTTAGCCATAGCAAAAACAGGCATAGCTACAAACCGTAAGTTTAAAAAACAGAGTGGCGAGATGGTTGATGAGACAATGTTTGTTGATATCACATTTTTTGGCAGATCAGGCGAGGTTGCAAACCAGTATTTACGAAAAGGCTCAAAAGTCCTCATAGAGGGTAGATTGATGCTAGATCAGTGGACAGATCAAAACGGACAAAAACGCTCAAAACACTCAGTCAATGTTGATACTATGCAGATGCTAGATAGCAAAGGCGATGCTCAAAATGCAGGAGGTGGTTATGATAACTCAAATAGACAAGACTCATCATACACGCCACCACCTCAACAGCAGCAACAACGCCAACAAGAGTCTAAGCCAGCACAACAGCAAGATGTGCCAGAGATAGACATTGATGAAGATGAAATACCATTTTAGGAAGGATACACAATGGCAGAAAGAAGAAAATATAAAAAAAGATATTGCAAATATTGCGAATCAAAAGTAGAGTTTATGGACTACAAAGATGCGGCACTTCTAAAAAATACTCTCTCAGAGCGTTTTAAGATAATGCCACGCCGTCTAACAGGTAACTGTAAACGACACCAAGATATGGCTACAATTGCTATCAAACGCGCACGCGCAGCAGCAATCATACCATACACAATCAGTCGCAAAGAGGTTGTAATCAACCCTTTTGAGATCATAGGCAGATAGAGCATTAAGGCCAAATTTTGGCTCTAATGCAAACACTTATCTGCTACAAATAGACTCTCACAAATACAACTTTTATCTACTCTTTACCATCTTCACTATATGGCAACTCTAAAGATTTGACATTGACAATAGCACTACCCGCTATGCCTTTTATGGAGCCATACATCCCAATGGTATTATCAAGAACCTTATCTATCTGTTTCTCTCTTTGCTTCCATATCCTAGCCATAGAGCGTCTCTCGCTATCTAGATCATGCTGCATCTGTGTAAACCCCTCAACAATGGCCTCAATCTGCATACTAAACTCTGTACTAGTAAGATAACTATAGAGCAGACTCATCTTGTCTGTTTTATTCTCCTCACCTTGCTTGATATGGCTTACTCTTATGATGCTATCTCTTAAAACAGCAGACAATCCTTTAAACTCTTCAAAGGTGCAGATCCAGACACCATCAACAAGCCCCATCCTCTCAAGTCCTGATGGTAACACCTGTGTAACTAGCACACCGATATCTACACCTTTTACTCTCATGTCTGCTTTAAATTTCTCTATCCAGCTCTTTTGAAAATCTTTTGCGCGCTTACTTTCATAGTAAATTTTTCCGCAATTTTGCACCTCTCTTGTGTGCACCACCTGAACACAATCTGCCCCTCGTGCACCTTTTTTAATCTCCTCTATCGTATCAAAAGGGTACTTATTTGTAAGATACTCCTCTATTGCCAACTCCTGAACCTCTCCTTGTAGCTGCATGCTACCCTGCTCTGCTTTTCTTTGTGCAATTTGAAGCTGCTCTTGTAACTGCTTGAGCTGCTCCTCTTTTTGCCTTAGCTTCAACTCATTTTGCTCATCTGAAGTTTTTTTAATGATCTGTTTCTCATCTTGGAGTCTTTTAGTAAACATTAACTCTGCTTCAGCATGTACTCTTGATGAGATCTCATCTTTTTCTCGTTTAAGTCTCTCAATCTCTACTCTACTCTTATTGAGCTCTTTAACTTGATTTGACTTCTCGTCAAGCTCTTTTTTGAGTAGAGCCATAGACTCTTCTTGTTCTGCTGCTAGCTCTTTTTTTAGACTCTCTTGGAGCTTCTGCTTCTGACTTTGAAGCTGTAATGCGGTAGCTCTTTCTAACTCTTTATCAAAATCTGCTTGTCTCTTTTTTATGGACTCTTCTTCCATTTTTAAAGAGGCAAATGCCTCTTTATACTTCTCTCTTTTAGCATTAATCTCATCTTTGAGTCTCTTTTGTTCAATAGCATTTTCGCTTTTGAGTCTATCTTCAAGTTGATGGTATAGTATCTCATTTACATCTATATCTATATTGCAATTTGGACACTTTATGGTTGTCTGAGCTGGCATTGTACTACTCCTTGGATCTATCTCAAAAACCAACCTCTATTGCAGGTCAATAGTTCACTGCAACCTTATAGGTTGGATCATCCTCTTCGTATGAGCAGTGTGGACCTGCATTTTGAAGCATCTTTTTACAATCTGCACTTAGATGCCTTAGTGTTAAGTTTTTACCCGCCTCTTCATACTTTTTAGTTAGCGAATCTATCGCCTCGATACCAGATGAGTCCATCACCCTTGTGTTTTTAAAGTCTACAATAACAGATTGTGGATCTTTATCTATCTCAAAGTTGTCCATAAATGTTGTAGCAGAACCAAAAAATAGTGGTCCATCTAACTCGTATATTTTTGTTCCATCTTCTAAGGTAGTGCTCTTAGCATAGATCTTAGCATGTCGCCAAGCAAACACAAGAGCGGAGATAATGACACCACTAATCACAGCAATAGCCAGATCTGCTACTACTGTAATGATAGTTACAACAACCATCACAAATGCATCAGAGCGCGGCATGTGGCGTAGATGGCTAAAACTACTCCACTCAAATGTGCCTATACTAACCATAAACATAATCCCAACTAAAACTGCAACTGGTATGATGTTGAGCAGGTCTGTTAAGAGTGCAACTAGCACCATCAAACCAACAGCCGCAACCACTCCAGAGAGCCTACCAAGCCCACCTGATGTGTAGTTGATGATAGATTGACCAATCATTGCACACCCAGGCATAGCACCAAAAAATCCACAAGCTATATTGCCGCTTCCTTGTGCTATACACTCACGATTACCACTACCTCTAGTACCACTCATCTCATCTAAAACTGCCAAAGTTAGCAACGACTCAATAAGCCCAACTAAAGCTACAATAACAGCGTATGGCAAAACAAGCATTAGAGCATCAAGACTAAATAGCGTAGAGGGTATGTTAAATGATGGAAGTTGCATGTTAAATGTTGAGAGATCTGCTAAATCACCAACTGTACCAGTACCTAAAGAGCCAAAATAGACTAGAGTTGTAAGTAGCACAATCGCAACAAGTCCAGCAGGAACGGCTTTTGTATATCGTGGCAAAATATACATGATAAGCATAGTAACAGCCACCAAAACATACATGGTAACACCTTCGCCATCAAAAAACTTAAATTGTGCCATTGCAATGACTATGGCTAAACCATTTACAAACCCATACATAGCAGGCTGAGGAACTAAACGGATAAACTTACCAAGCTTAAAAACCCCTGCCATAACCTGTAGCACACCAGCTACTATGGCGGTTAATGTGATATAGCCAAGCACCACAATAGCTAACTCTTCATTGCTGTAGCCATTAAACTTATCACTAACTTGTAGCACAAGTCCAACCAACACAACCGCAACTGCTCCAGTAGCACCACTAATCATACCAGGCTTACCACCTATAAGAGCTGTAATAAGCCCTAAGATAAATGCGGCATATAGTCCAACTATAGGGCTAACTCCAGCTATAAAAGAGAATGCTATGGCTTCAGGTACAAGCGCAACTGCTACTACCAGCCCCGATAGTATGTCGTTTTTGATGTTATTGTTTTTATAGTTACTTAGATTAATCACTGCTCTTCTTTAACGATACCAACTGCTCTTCTATCTTGCTCTTCTTCTGCTCCGCTTCACTTAGTGCTGTGCGATTTTTCTCTAGTACATCATCAGGCGCATTAGCAACAAAACGCTCATTGTTTAACATGTTACTTAACTTCAAAATCTCTCGATCTAGTTTCTGATTTTGTGAGGTAAGCCTTGTTATAATTGGCTCAAGGTCTATGGTGTTGGTTGGTAAAAATACCTCAATCTTATCTCCAATGTCACTTATAGAGTTGTCTATCTTAGAGCTTGTAAAACGCACCTCACTAACCTTAGCCAATCTGCTCACATAAGCAACTATAGAGCTATCTGCTTCTGCTTTGATGTAGGCTAAATCTATCTTTTGATTACCAAGGTCTATAAGAGTCTTGGCTCTTCGTATAGTAACAATAGCATCTTTAATAAGTTCAAATTTTGACTCAATTTGACTATCTGCATCTTTAGCAACTGGGTAGGTATCTACCATGATAGATCCATCTTGCTCTAGTGAAGTTTGTGATAGATCATGATAGAGATATTCAGTGATAAATGGCATAAATGGGTGTAGTAATTTCATAGACTCTTTAAATATCGCCCCAAGCTCACCAATACTATCTTTATCCGCTTTACTAAGCTCAATACCCCAATCACAAAACTCACTCCACAAGAAGCGATATATCGTTGTTGCCGCGTCATTAAAACGGTACTCATCAAGATTTAGACGCGTCTGATCTATCGCTCTACATAATCTACTAAACATGTACCTTCCAAGATCACTCTTAAACTCTACATCTGATAAATCATCAAACTTATCAGCATTGAGTTTAAGAAATTGTGCCGCATTGTAGAGCTTGTTGGTAAAGTTGCGATTTAGCACCAGTGCATCACTACTTAGACGAATATCACGACCTTGAGCAGCATTAATAGCCAAAGTAAAGCGCAACACATCAGCACTATACTTCTCTATCATGTCAAGTGGATCTATAACATTGCCTTTAGACTTACTCATCTTCTCGCCATGCTCATCACGCACAAGTGCATGTAGGTAGATGTGGTTAAATGGTAGCTCTTTCATAAAGTGCTCACCCATCATCATCATCCTAGCTACCCAGAAAAATAGTATATCAAACCCTGTAATAAGCAGGCTATTTGGATAGAACTGTGCTAAATCAGTACCATCTTTACTGCTACCCCAACCAAGAGTTGAAAACGGCCATAAAGCAGAACTAAACCAAGTATCTAGCACATCTGGATCTTGTGTTATTGCGCTACTACCACACATCTGACACCCATCAGGAGAGATGACCTTCGAGGCAAACTCATGACCACACTCATCACAATAAAAAACAGGTATCTGATGACCCCACCAGAGCTGTCTTGAGATACACCAATCTCTAAGCTCACCCATCCAAGAGTTATATGAGTTTATCCAGTGGGCAGGGAAAAACTCTGCCTCACCAGCATTTGTCTTCTCTATGGAGGCTTTTGCTATCTCACTTCTTACAAACCACTGTTTTGAGATATATGGTTCTACTATATTTTTGCATCTATAGCAGTGTCCTACTTGATGCATATGAGGCTCAATCTTCTCTACAAACCCCTCATCACTTAGTCTCTTAACTATGATCTCTCTAGCCTCTAGTCTCTCAAGTCCGCTAAACTCACCAGCATGATCATTTAAGATCCCACTTTCATCAAAAACAGTTATAAACTCAAGATCGTGTCTTTTACCAACCTCATAGTCATTTTGATCATGTGCTGGAGTTACCTTAACCACACCTGTACCAAACTCTCTATCTACATGCTCATCAGTAATAATCTCTATCTCTCTATCTATAAGAGGGAGTTTGATTTTTTTACCTACCAAGGAGCTATATCGCTCATCATCAGGGTGCACCATAACAGCACTATCACCAAAGTATGTCTCTGGACGCGTAGTAGCAACTACAACCTCACCGCTACCATCAGCTAAAGGGTACTTGATGTGGTAAAATTTACCCTCACGCTCCTCATGTTCTACCTCTATGTCACTAAGTGCACCATCATGTGTACACCAGTTGACCATATAGTTGCCACGAACTATAAGATTTTGATTGTAGAGGTGTACAAATGCCTCACGAACACTCTCTTGCAACTCAGAATCCATCGTAAATCTCTCACGACTCCAAGCAGGAGAGACACCCAAAGAGCGCAACTGCTCTGTCATGATATTGCCAGAGTGTTCCTTCCAAGCCCATACGCGCTCTAAAAATTTCTCTCTTCCTAGCTCCTCTTTGCTTGTCCCCTCATCTAGCAGCTGTCTCTCAACTACATTCTGTGTAGCAATACCCGCATGATCAGTTCCAGGTTGCCATAGAGTCTTATAGCCATCCATCCGTTTATAGCGCACTATGATATCTTGTAGCGTATATGTTAGAGCATGCCCTATATGCAACTTACCAGTCACATTTGGAGGTGGCATCATGATTGAGAAGCTCTTCTCTTGATCACATATCTGCTTATTGCCATCTATCTCAAAATAGCCCCTACTCTCACACAATCTATAATAACTCTGTTCAATATCTTCTGGTGCATAACTCTTCTTAGACACTTACTAGCCTTAAGTTTAATTTTTGCAATTATATCTAAATACTCCTTTTTGCACCAAAACTACTACTCAAGTAATCTTTAAAACACTCTTTTTATCCGTCTATTTATAAACTTGTAAAATATGCTCTAGTCTGAGAGGTAGTAAACTACTGTAGAGACAACTCTTACTTTTTTAATGTGAGGATTATTGTTATCTCGCACTCCAATGCTAAACTGTCCTTGTGATGCCTTTTTTATCTTTCCAAGTGTACTTTTTGAGTCTGATGCAAATTTTTCTGCTACCTCTCTAGCTTTTCTAGTAGCCTCCTCTATCATCTCTGGCTTAACTTCATTGAGTCTTGTGAAGATGTACTCTGTTCGATATAGATAATCATCACCAATAAACACAATACCCTCTCTACCCAACTTAGATAAGTTTGCCATAACACCCCTAACAGATTCAACATTTTTTGAGTAGACTGTGACGGCTTGAATTGCAGCATATCTAAACTCTGCTCCTGCTTGATTGCCATACTGTTGTGCAGATCTGTCTGTGATTGATGGTGTTGTAAATGATATCTCATCATCTTTTATGCCACTCTTTTTTAAAAATGCTCTAATCTTTTTGGTGCTACTATCAATCGACACATAGAGCTCTTCAATATTGTTGCTAGCTTCACTAAACTGAATTGGCCATATCACAATATCTGCGCTATACTCCCTCTCAGACAACCCCTTAACTGTAACCGTTCTCTCATACTCTTTAAACTTAATAGCAGCATCTCCAAGCAGATAGCCAAGTGTGCTCAACCCAAGAAATAAAAAGACTCCCAATATAAACGCATTTATCTTACTGCTATCTAACACCACATCTCCTTTAAAACTGTAAAATACTATAACATGATGGAGCTAAAATATACTAACTACTAGATCCTCTAGCCATCGCTCTTAACTCATCTTTTCCAATAGCTCTTAATGTTGCCACAAGAGTCACAAAGCCACTAATGCTAGATGATAGTGCCAAGCCTGCGGCTCCTAGCGGATAGATAAAAGCTAACGATAGTATGATGTTACACAGAAGTGATAGTGTGGCTATTTTAGCTGCCATATTCTGCTGTTCATGTGCATATAGCCAGAGTAGAAAAAGCTTACTTAGACCAAATGGCAATAGTCCTATAAGATACATCTGAAGTATTAAAGTTGTATTGAGTGTATCTTGAGCCTCAAATGCACCTCGCTCAAACAGTAGCCATACTATCTGCTCTGCAAATATAATCCCAATAGCTGTACTCACACTCAACACAATAGATAACAATATAAAACCTCTATACATCATGTGATAAGCTTTATCTTTATCTAAGTGGCGTATATGTCTTGCTATACGCGGGAAAAGAGCTATGCTTACAGCAATGGCAAAAAGAGCTAATGGAAGCTGGAAAACTCGGTTTGCATAGTAGAGATAACTGATCGCTCCAGAGGCTAAAAAACTAGCCAACCAAGTGTCCAAAAAAGCAGCTATCTGTGCTGTAGAGTTACCCCATACTGCTGGAAAAAACTTCTTATAAAACTCTCTTGACTCTTTGACAACTTTATGTTTTTTAGCCCTATAGTACTTAATGCCTCCAAGAAGCAACTTATGTAGATTGAGTACTTTTATGGTAAAAATATGTAACAACAGTTGCGCTATACCGCCACCCACAACACCATAACTAAGATATAACACAACACTCTCATTATCCATTTTTGCTGCTAAGAGTAGAGCGATTATGAGCGCAATATTGAGAAGCCCTGTGCCAAAAGCGGTAGTTGCAAAGTGATTTTTATAGTGTAAAAATGTACTTAAAAATGTCACCATAAATATGAGCGGTAGATACCAAAAGCAGATCGCTACAAATGGCGCTGCTATCTCTACACTCTGTGCATCAAATCCAACTGCTATAGCTCTGGTTGCCTCTTGTGAAAAGAGATTAACAGACATACTCATGACAATTAAAAACAGCAGAAAAACTAAAAAAATATGAATTGAGAAGAGTGCTTTATGTTTTGATCTAGTAAATGATGGCAAAAAAGATTGTACAAATGCACCCTCGGCAAATATGCGTCTAAAAAGATTGGGAAGCTTAAATGCTACAAAAAATATATCGCTATAGATATTTGCCCCTAAAATAGAGGCTGTAAGTAGATCACGAATAAAGCCCAATATACGCGAAAAGAGTATGCCGAAGCTATTTGTAAAGATAGATCTAAACATCTACATGGTTGCCAAATTGTCTCATAAGAGCAATTATAGCAGACTCTAGCTACAGCTACAACCTCTAACTGAGTGTTGCAGCGTACGCTATCGCCTTGCCTAAGTAAATGGGATAAAAATTAGCATGAGTAGGTAGATAAAAACTCAAATGCAGTAGGTCGTGACTCATCAGGTATCACTTGTGACTCAAACTTATACTCTTGATAAGCACAAATGAACTCATCAGTAAATACAGGTTTTAAAAACTCATTATCGGATATAAGACCCTCTAGTGATTCACGAAGTGTGTGTGGCATCTGTGGAATACCCTTGTCTCTAATCTCATTTAGAGATAGCTCAAATAGATCTTCATCCATAGGACCAACTGGCATATCTGCATTTTTAATGCCATCAAGCCCTGCCATCATCATAACAGCAAAAGCTAGGTATGGGTTAGCAGTTGAGTCTGGAAATCTCATCTCAACTCTAGTAGCCATCTCTCCAGCACCATAAGGTATGCGACATGATGCAGAACGGTTTTGGCTAGAGTAGGTCAATATACTAGGAGCTTCAAATCCTGGAATAAGTCTCTTGTATGAGTTTGTAGATGCGTTAGTAAATGCAGCTACAGCAGCAGAGTGCTTAAAGATTCCTCCCACATAGTTTATTGCCATTTGTGATAAGTTTGCATACTCACCTTCACTATAGAAGAGATTTTTACCATCTTTCCAAAGAGATTGGTGAACATGCATGCCATTGCCATTGTCTCCATAAAGAGGCTTTGGCATAAATGTAGCCGTTTTACCATTTAGGTGAGCTACCATCTTAACTACATATTTATATTTTTGCACATTATCTGCTGCTGTTATGATATCTGAGAAGACTATGCCGATCTCACCTTGAGCCTGAGCTACTTCATGGTGACCTAAGATAACCTCTAGTCCAACCTGCTCTAGCACCAACATCATCTCTGCTCTAAGATCTACCATAGAGTCTGTTGGCTGCACTGGAAAGTAACCGCCTTTTGTGCGTGGACGATGACCTGTATTGTACATATCATCAAAGTCTGTATTGTCGTTCCACTCTCCCTCTTCAGAATCTACTCTATAACCAGCAGCATTAACCTCTGTGGTAATCTTGACATCATCAAAGATAAAAAACTCATTTTCAGGTCCAAAATAGGCAGCGTCTGCTAAACCAATCTGGCTTGCATGCTCTAGTGCTTTCTTGGCTATAGAGCGTGGACACTTCTCGTAAGCTTGATTTTTATATATATCATACACATCACAAAATATGATAATAGTAGGATCAGCAGTAAATGGATCTAAAAATGCGCTCTGTACATCTGGCTTTAGTAACATATCGGACTTATTGATAGGTTGCCATGCCTCTATAGAGGAGCCATCAAATGGAAACCCCTGTCCCAAATTCTCCTCATTTACTGCGCTCATACGGTATGTCAAGTGGTGCCATGCACCTTTGATATCACTAAATCTAAGATCTACAAACTGTACATCATTCTCTTCACAATAGCTAAAAAACTCATCTATGCTATTTACAAACTTGCCCATTTATACTCTCCTAAAGTTGTTTTAAAAGAGTATATCCAAATAGAGTTTAGAGTATGGATAAGAGCTACCACTTAGAGCTCGACAAACAGCTTTTCTCTGTTACGAAAATACACATGTTTGCTATATCCTGTCTCAATGGCCAATCTATAGATATTGTCTAATCCAACACCAACTTGCTCAACCTTGTGTGCATCACACCCAAAACAGATCGGTATCGCTCTTTTATAAGCTGCATTTAGTAACTGAGCAGACGGATAAGCCTCACCTACTGGCTTTCTGTATCCTGCAGAGTTTATCTCCAAAACCATGCCAGTATCAGCAATAGCATCTAGTGCATCTTTGGCTATATCTAACAGATCATCTCGTGGCATAAATTTAAAAACCTTTATGAGGTCAAGATGGGCTACTATGTCAAAAAGTTTTGAAGTTGCCAAAAGCTCTATCTGTTTAAAGTATGCTCTCCAGATCTCATCTATGTCAGCACCCTCATACCTACCTATAAACTCTGGATTGTCAAAACCCCACTGGTCTAAAAAGTGAACAGATCCTATGAGATAATCAACATCTGCATCTAAAACTCTTCTATCCATATGTCCAATAAGATAATCCACCTCATACCCAAAAAGTATATCTATCTGTGAGCTGTATCTCTTTTTTGCATCAAGCACCATAGATCTATAAAGATCCATCTGCTCAAAACTCATACGATACTTCAAGTCAAAATCCATAGGTGCGTGATCGCTAAAGCCATATATATCTATGCCATTGACTATGGCAGCTTTTGTAAACTCATCTACACTACCCTCTGCGTGATTGCATAGATAAGTATGGTTATGTAGGTCTATTTTCATGCTGGTATTATACAGTAATATCTATCTATCATCATGATGATCGCCCTGCCTGAGTAATAGCATCAAAAATTCTCTTTGAGCTATTGGCATCTTTATGGTCAAAAAATAGACTTGAGATTTTGGCATACTTATTTCGCACCTTAAAGTCTACTGCGATATTGTACTCAATCTCCTGTACGATATCTTCATGTTTATGGCTAGAGAGACCACATAGTTCCTCTTTATACTCTATAAAACTACCACCCTCTACAGACAAAAATTCATCTAAATCAAACTGATAAAAAGCTACTGGACGGTTGATGTATGCCATATCAAATGCAATAGATGAGTAGTCTGTAATTAACATTACAGAAGTTATGAGCTCGCTATATAGATCTATCTGATCCATGTTGGAAAATAGTATATGCTCTGATGAGTTATAGTGTCTGCTAAACCTAGCCATAGCATGATGAAAACACACATGGAGTGTATAGTTATGCTGCTTAAGGACTCTATTGAGCAGGCTATCACTAACAAAAGCCTCTATCTTGTTGTGAAACCTTGATTTTAGATACAGATCTTCACTCAAATAGCGCAAATCCTGACGCCAAGTTGGTACAAAAAGAATTTTTCTCTGTGTGGGTAGATGTTGATTTTGATAGAGCCTATCAAAGCGTGCCAAACCGCTAACTATTATAGTCTCGCTTTTATACCCCAGCTGATCTACTACATAGCCTCTCTCTTTTTTTGATGAGACAACAAAAAGATCAAATTTTTCACCTCTTCTAGCAACCTCATAAGACATGTAGTACTCGCTTTTTTTCAATGCAAAAATACCATGTTGTAAAAATACAGAGAGCTTAGAGTCATAAAGCTTCTCAATTATTGAGCTATAAGGGTAGATATCTCTATGTCCATCACTAAATATATAGACTTTAGCAGCTATAGCAAGAGTTAGGTTTTTTAAGCTCCCATACTCTACAACATATCTACTATGTTCTCTAGCATAATCTGGTAGGTTTTTTTTATCTGCTACAAAATAGATTGGCTTCTTTGGAAAATTAGCACGGCAATATAAAAAAAACTGGTAAGCATTATCATCTCCTCCTTGACCAAGCTTTTCACCTATTAACCATACATCATCTTCCATTGTACCACTACAATAAAACACTCTACTCACAAGCTCAACTAACTTGCTTGCACTTTTTTTAGCTAAAGTATAGACTCTAGCTCCTAACTTCTCAACAGTACCCCTTCTCTTTGGAGCCATCATAACCATAAGAGCCTTTGCTGCCTCAAACTCACCATTTTTAATCTTATATAATGCTGCTCTATATTTTGGTGATATTGACTCAAATGCGCTATCATCAAGCTTGCACACAAGCTCTTTGCTACCATGTAAGATACTATCTATGGCTAAATTATCTTGAGCAAAAGGGATTAGCCTATACATTAAAGCATTGAGTTCATTTACATACCTATAGTTAAAGATCTTCTGGTTATTGGCATAAATAGAAGATTGTTGCTCTAGATCTAACTCACTAGATACTCTAAAAATATCTCTAAAAACTCTCTCATCAACAAGAGATGTTAGTGAAGATTTAGCAGCACCTCGTGATCGATACAGATAGACTATATCTGGTATGATAGCGATACACTTGGCTCTATATAGAGCACAACTTACAAAATATATATCTTCACGCAAGTATGCATCTTGTAGAAAATGTATATTGTTATCTCTAATAAATTCTAAAAGATAGATCTTATTGCAAGGGGACATATTGTTTATCAACTCTGGCATTTTATCTAGATTTGTTGAGTTGATGCGTGTGTGTAAAAATCTCGTCATACTCTCATGAATCCAAGTGCGGTTGTGGGCAAATGCTCTAAACATTCCTATTGCAATTTCACCACTATTGGACTCTATGCTGCTATGTAGATTGTTGATTGCACCATCTGGAAGAAGATCATCAGAGTCAACAAACATGACATATCTGCTCTTAGCTTGTTTGATGGCAAAATTGCGTGCTGTAGCTGGACCACTATGACTCTGTTGAAAAAGCTCAATATTGTCATAAAGCTTCTGAAGAGAGCGAACATGTAAAACTGTATTATCTGTTGAGCCATCATCTACAACAATAACCTGAACTCTAAGGGCTGTAGTCTGCTCTACTATAGACAATATGGCTCTTTTAATATATCGGCTAGTATTATAAGATGGCATAATACATGTTATATCGTATCTAAACTGATCAATCTTCATGTTTTACTCAAAAACTTTCTCTTTATAAGTAGCAGTAAATCCCCAATGATTGGGACTTTTTTGAGTTTTTGCATCAAGATAATCAAATCGGAATTTTTATAGTATGTAAAGATTTTACTCTCTTTAGATCTCTTTTTGTATTTGCGAAAAATGATAGACTCTTTGGGTATCCTAAAGTCACCCTCTTCTGATTTTGATGATAGCTCTAAAAGTCTCTTACTTAGCCTCTGATAGTTTCTGTTGCGAAAACTCATGTATTCAGTCTCACTATCAACTTGATGCCAGATATGAAAAAGTACAACTCCTTTTTGAAAAGTTATATCTCCATAGAGCTCATACAGACTCTTCCATCCGCGATATTGATCTATGGTTTGAAAATCTTTATAGTCTAAATGTAGCTCATCTGGTAGAGGAAATTTGCCACTACTGCACATCACTCTTAGGTTAAACTCTATATCTTCATAACCCCACTGCTCAAACTTCTCATCATACCCACCAAGTTCAAGATAGCGACTACGATGATATATTGCCACTGAAGTTCCTGTTGAAAACTTATCAATAATGCTGCTATCATGCTCTATAAGTTTTTGTAGTAGTAGTGATTTTCGCTGATGCTCATCTGTATTAAAAAAAAGCTTGTGACCTAAATCTTGACTAAGATAGATAACGCTAAACATAATAAGATCTTTTTTATGCACCTCTAACTGTTGTGACTCTATCTCGCGTAGAGCATCGCTATAAAAACCAGGGTATGGATAGAGATCTACATCCATAAACATAATATATTTTGTCTGTGCTATATCGACACCGATATTGCGTGCGCGTGCCATATTTGTCTTTTTGTTTGATGTGTCAAGATAGTGATATTTTATATCTAACTCTATACATTTTTGCTCATGTTGAACTCTTGATTTATCATCAGAACCATCATCTATAACAATAAAATCTACCCTAGTTCTATCTAGATACGGATCAGATAAACAGTAAGATATACGCTCCACAATATCTCTGGTTGCACTAGCGCGTATAGGAACAATAACAGTAAGCTCAAGCATGAGTTAGTGCCTCTAGCGAAACTCCAACATCAACACTATCTAGATCACATACAATCTCAATAAACCTTGATTCAATTTCTGTAGAATTTAAACTTTTGCAGTAGTTGAACTCATCTATAGATAGGCTACTACTATCTTCAAACTTAAGTGTTAAAAGTTTTTGAGCCAATAGTGCGATATTTTGCATAGGTAGCTTGTCTATCTTGATTATAGAAGCTCGCGCTAACAAAGAGTCAACCTCACAGTATCTATGCTGCTGATGATGTAAAACTACTTTACCATCTAAGTACTCATAATGAGAACTCTTCCCTATAAGATTAAAATCGCCATACTCTGTAGCAAGCATAAGATCTAGCAGATAGTTTGGCGCATAATAGTCCTCAAAAACCATACCAGCAACATAATCAAACTCTATATCTAACCCTAGATCATTGATACTTTTACTCTCACTCAAACCTACACATAGAGCACTACCTAAATCCATCTTTATGACATCAGCACAATCTGTAACAACTACCAACTGCTTGTTGGCATAAGTCTGACTTGCAAATAGATCATATAACATCAAAGCTTCATCTTTACTAGTAGCGTAACCAACAACAAGCACCAAATAAGATTTAGTCACACTCTTTATGTTGTAGATTTTTGAGATAGCGCTATGTAGTCTATCTTTTGCTGTATGCTCCATCATAACTTTTCTTAATGCTAAAAGTCTTAATTTGCGTTTTTTTAAATCATCTTTTTCCAAAGAGGCAAATCTCTCTAACATGAGATCTGCATCATCAGTAGTAACAACCAACTCACCAAACAGCCTCTCTACCCCTTTGGAGTAGTTGCTCAAAACAGTTGTATTGCAAGCTAGAAGCTCAAAAACTCTTCGTGCAAACATACTTGAAGAGTCTGTTATAGAGTTTAGATTTATAGCATATTCGTATCCTTTATTGGCAATATCTATATCTTTATAGCTAAGATTGCCCCGTATAAAAGGTTTGTATGCAGATGGGAACTTATGGACACTGTCGCTATTGTAAAACTCACGATCATATATATCGATATCTATCAATGGAATTAGAGTTGACATAAATGACTCCAGTGTAGCAGTGCGTCTTTTGTATCTATGGTAGTATGCACCAGCAAACACAACACCATGTTTTCGTAAAGATCTCTGTATGGGATTGTGTATTTTAGGTTGGCATCCAAAGGGTAGCAGATAGACACGCTTATGCAAAACATGCTGTCTGTATTTAGCTATGCACTCTATATCTGTAGTAAATATGTAGTCAAAGTACTTTGCGGTATCGATAAAATTGTCAAAATAAGTTGGATCCTCTTTGCTCCAAAATAGTGTTGGAATATTGTGCTCTCTACAGTAGCTTAGTAGATCAACCAGCTCTTGACTTAAAAACTCTACCTTCTGCACCCAGCTATCATCTTTGCCTCTCCACGCAGACTCAACAAATAGTACCTCAGGTCTAAAAGCTTCTATTTCAGATCTCCAAGAGCTTGATGTTAACTGGTTAAAATTGGCCTCAGGAGAGAAGTAGCTATAGGTAAATGTATCCATAATACAAGATACTCTTAATTTTTTTATATCTAGCAGCTCTTTTTTATCGTCTAATTTTGCATCTTTATTGAGTAAAAAAGTTGCATCTACACTACTATGTTTGAGTCTACTCTTCTGTTCTAAAGAGTCTCTTCTGATGGAGTAGATTTTCTTAGGTAGCGCCAACAGATCCGTAAAAGTTTTTATCTCATGTAGCAGTAGATGTCCAAGCTTATAAGATGCGGAGTTAAGAGTTCCACTGTAATTTTTTCTAAGTAGTTCACACTCTTTATCTTTAGCATCTATCTCCAACTGTCTCTTAAAGATCTCTAATTTTGACAACTTGATAATCAGCCTCCATGCTGCTTAGTAAAGTTTTCTTGTGTCTCTTTATAGATAGAGTGTATTAATTTTTTTGCCTTTTTACTATCTCTATTTGCCACAACCCACTCTCTTGCATTTTTAGATACACTATCATATAGCTCTTTATCTTCATAAAGCTTTAATATATTCTCCACAATAGACGCCACGCTCTCTTTTTGATGAATAAGACCATTTACCTCATGTTTTAAAAAATAGCTATTTGCCCTAACAGATGAGGATACAATTGGCTTTGCATATGCCATCGCTTCAAATGGTTTTTTTGGTGATACAATCTGGCACACCTCCCAATCTAGTCTAGGGTAACAAGCTATATCGATAATGGAGTAGTATTGTTCAACTTCCTCATAAGGTACTCTTTTTGTAAAGATAAAAAGTGACTCTATATTTAAATGTTTGACTTTTAGCTGTATATTATCAAGGTCGTTACCATCTCCAACTATGAGATATCGAAACTGATCTTTATACTTTACATCTATCTGTTTTGCTGCTTCTACAAGCAAAATAAGTCCCTCATAATCAACCACAGAGCCAATAAATCCTACTATGAACTTATCTACAACATCAAGTTTTTTAAGTAGCGATAGATCTTTATTGACAGGTATTAGTCTCTGTGTGTCTACGCCATTTGTAATGGTAAATATCTTCTTGCCATCAATACCCCTGCTAATCAGCTCCTCTTTTACAATCTCAGACAGAGCCAACACACTTGTTGCATCTTTGCAAGCTTGTATCTCTAATTTTTTCTGCATTTTATATGTCAAGCTATCTTTAAAACTTGGCTCTCTTGAGGCTCTTGTTGTCTCCCAAAAACCTCTCACCTCATATATGGATGGTAGACCCAATATTTTAGCACAATTAACCCCTGCAAGCCCATTGAGATAGTTAGATGCGCTATGTATGAGTGAGGCATCTTTCTCTTTAGAGAACTCTAATAGCATCATTGTGTAGTTGTGTACATATTGGCTAATAGTTGTCTCACCCCATCTGTAGCCCTCTTTATCGAGCCTGCGGTAGCTTATGTCATCTACTACTGGGTATCTGTTATTGTCTAAAAACTTCCCTATTTTTTTTAGATCTATTGGGAAACCAACTCTTGTGACTGGGAAAATATTTACCTCTTTATCTTGAACCAGTTTTGATATAAAGTGGGTTCGTATAGCATATCCGTTATTTGTCTCTGGAAGAGAGTTGTGTATGTTGTATATGATATTGATCATGTTTGATTTTTGATGCTCTACATCTGCTTTAAGATACCTATAGCCAAAAATTAGCAATATCAGCTTATCTAGTTTGACTCTATTTATGTATATCTTGATAAATTTTATTAAGTTTTTTAGCAATTACTCTCCAATCTCTCTCTTTTTTTACCCACTCTCTAGCCTCTCTACCCAAAGAGCTCCTCAACTCCTCATCTTCAATCAGAGTTTTTAACTTTATTGACAAATCCTCAACACTATCTTTTTTAAATACTATACCATTATGACCACTCTTTACAATCTCCGCTAAGGCTGCCACATCTGAAGAGATAACTGCCTTAGCCATCGACATTGCCTCAAATGGTTTTAGCGGAGAGACCATCTCAGTAACAAGAAGTGATTTTCTTGGAAAAGGGGCTATGTCTACAATCGAGTAGTACCTCTCTACCTCATCATGTGCCACTCTACCAGTAAAGATAAAATACTCATCAAGAGACAACTGTGCAACCAACTCTTTTAGACCATCAAGTGCTACTCCATCACCAACAATCAAGACGGTGCTATTTTTTATGCCACTATCGACCAATAATTTAAATGCTCTAACTAGATAATCTAGCCCCTCATAGTGCACTATGGAGCCTATATAGCCAATAACAACACGATCTTTTACATTTAACATATCTACTAAATCTTCATCTTTATCTAGCGGGATGAACCTATCTGTATCTACGCCATTTGGTAGCACTCTAATCTTATCAGCATCCACACCATGTTTTACCATCTCTGTTTTTAGCGCCTCTGTTATACTTAGTACTACATCAGCACTCTTGGCTGCTTCTACTTCTAACTTCATGTTTAAGCTATATAGCTCTGTGTGTTGAAACTTCTGCTCTCTTGAGACTCTAGTGATCTCCCAAAGTCCTCGTATTTCGTATATTGACTTTAATCCCAATACTCTAGCTGCTTGGATTGCAGCTAAAGCGTTATAGAAGTTTGATGCCGCATGGATGAGAAGAGGACTCTCTTTGCTAGCTACTCTACACACCTCTTGTGCATAACGCTCTATGTATTGTATGTATGAAGAGTTGCTAAAGTTTACATTTGATTTTAATCTAGTATATCTAATCTTTCCAATCTCTTCATTATCATCTATGCCCAAGAATGAGGGTAATTTTAATATATCTTTTGGATAACTAAGTCTGCTTACACCTATCATGGTAAAATCATTCAGACTATTTACCCCCTCCATAAGCCCATGTGCTCTTGTTGCATATCCGCCCGAATGGTACGGTAGTGTGCTGTGAAGAAGATAGAGTATGCTGCTGTTATTCTTAGTGTTTAAATCCGTTAAACTTCTGTTTGGTAGTGGAAAATCTTTGCTAATTAAACTAAGATTCTCTCTCCATCTAGATTTTTTTAATGTCGCCACATCACTACTATCATCTGCAAGTGTATCTATAGCCAAACTAATATTGCCTTGCCTAATGTACAGATCAAATAATTTTAAATTTAAAATTCTAGATGATTTTATCTGTATGGCTCTTTTTATGTACTTAATTGACAGATCCACATCTGTATTTGTAAGGGCATATCCAACAAGCCTATAAATGCGATCTTTATGTGATATGTGTTTATCTAACAGCTCATTTAACTCTCTATCTAAAAGCTCTAGCTCTCCAAGTTTTGCTAGAGATATCCAGCTGGTTATCTGCTCTTTATTGTCATGTTTTAAGATCTCTTGATGAATCTGTTCATCATCTTGCATTGAAAAAAAGCTCTGGAAGTAGTGGTAGGCTTCGCTATATCTATCTAGACTCTTTAATCTAAATGCAAAAATTTTGCCAAAAGCGATATCGTCCATATTGTTATCAATATAAATCTTTCCATACTTAACTGCTAACTCTACATGAGTATCTTTTAGTATGACAAAAAGTTTCTTATATATCTGCTCATTATAGTTGGCATCTATACAGTTTTTCATAAAATCTTCGATAAAATCTTCTACTTCTTGCCTACTGCTATCTAACATATTGGTAACTTTTTGTAAAAAAGTCTCTATATCTAAACAGTTATTTTTACTAGTAGCACCTTTACCTGAAGATAACAGTCCTCTCTTGGCTCTCTCTTTTTTCATTGAGAGAACTTTTTTTGGTAACAAAATTAATGACTTTAGATTTTTTGTTTCATGTAGAAGCAGATGACCAAGTTTATAGGACAAAGAGTTTAGGCTATCTTGATGATCCCTTCTTGATCTTTCAAGAAGCTTTGCTTCTCTTTTGAGCTCTACTCTGTGTGATTTAATCTTAGACTTATATAGCGCCTCTATATTTTTCAATCTCTCAATCTCTATGTTTTTATCTTCCAAATCCATCATGTATCTATCAATGCAGATATCTTTTTGCTCAAGCTCCGCCTTATATCTATCTACCATTTCAGATAAAAATATCTGCTTTTTACTGCTCTGCTGTTGCTGTTCGCGTAATATTTGAAGATCTGCAAGTAGAGCCTGCTCTGTATCTGCCATCTCCTCTATCTGTTTAGTGCTTTTAGTCTTAAATGCGTTAAACTTCTCAACTAACAGATCGTACTTCTGTCTATTTGCTCTTTTGTTTTCATACAGATTTTCAAGCTTTGTATGCATCTCTCGCTCTTTATCTGCAATCTCCTGTTTCTGCTTAGTACTTTTAGTCTTAAATGCATTAAACTTCTCAACTAGTAGATCATACTTCTTTCTATTTGCTCTTTTGTTTTCATACATCTGTCTAAGCTTCTCTTGTATCAGTCTCTCTTTGTCGACCAGCTCTCTCTCTATGTCGAAAAACGAACTCTCTACTTTTTGAACACTAACACAATCTATCTGTCTACAAGCACTCTCTGAGTTATCTCTAAGCACTCCAACAAAAGCGATCCATTTTCCCATGATCTCAATCTGCTCAACATTAAAGTTTTTAAATAACATGCGATATGGTTCTAAAAGATAGAATGTATGCTTGTGATCTACATGGTCATTAATGCCAAATGGCACTGTGATAATTAGCTTACCATTTTCTACAAGCAGATCCTTAGCTCTATCTATAAACTGCTGAGGATCTTGTAGATGCTCTAAAACTTCAGCAATAATGATTGTGTCAAATTGTCTATCTTTAAAGTCATAAGATAAAAAATCGGCTCTTAAAAAGTTGATATTTTGACGAACACTACTTTTTTCTTGTAGTAGCGCACTCTCTGCTTCATCTATAGCTTTTTTACTTATATCTACTCCTACTACCTCTCTGCCTTCACGACCTAGTAGTATAGGCAATATTCCTTGACTGCACCCTATGTCAAGTATTTTTTGTCCCTTAATATTGTCACATATCCAGTGCAGACGGCGTTGAGTCTCTATCATCAGTCTCTCACCGAGTTCACCTCTATATGCTTCTGCTACTCTATCATGAATATCTATATCTATCTCTTCAATATATTCATTCACGCTCTCTCCTATTTTGCACTTATCTGATAAAGATAGTAAAATCTTCCTAAGTTAGAGTCTAGCTTATACTCTTCTATCTCTAATTTCCAGCTCTCTAGATGTGGCTTTATTAGCTTTTTATAGTCCCACGAGTAGGAGTAGGGCGTGGTATCTATGACTGTATTGGTTCTAATGTTTAGATTTTTAACAACTTTTCCCTCTTCTCCAATCCACGGCTCAAGCAGAAGCACCCCTTTTTTAGAGATGCGTAGTAGTTGTGATAAGATCTTATCTGGATACGGAACATGATCTAATACAGATACCGTATAGACTACATCGTAAGTATTATCGGGGATAATACTAAAAATACTCTCATCTAAACATGCTACATTTAAATGGCACTCCTCTTTAGCATATTTTATCGCTTCGCAATTTATATCTACGCCAAAAACATCCACATCTGCATCGCTATTTTTAATGGCAATTAAATTTTTACCAGCATTGCATCCAAACTCTAAAACTTTTTTAGGAGCATACTCCAAAACCTTTGTTGCAATAAATTTTGACCAAGGTCGCTCTAGCTTATAGTTACTAAAGTTTATACCCGACCAATACTCTTTGGCTAACTCTTTCTCATTCTCCTCAAAAGTAGATGAGCTTACTATTTTGATATCTTTCACAAATTTCCCCTTACTCTTTAATGTATTGAATTGATGGTTCAGACTCTTGTAGTGAGACTATCCCGTTTGCAAGTTTTTTTGATGGTAAAACCTTAAACATATATGAGTCTATGACCCTATTGATATACACTTTATGAGCATCAACAACAGCAGTATTGGTATAATAAACTCCTGCATGCATGGCACAATTAAAGTTCCACTTTATCTGCAATATTTCACCTTCAGCAGCACCAGAGATATCTTCTTCATGTGCTGCGCCACTTATCAATACACCCTTCTCGTTTAAAAACTGCATTCCGCAAAAAATTTTCTCAAAACTCTTTTTAAACTTTAATTTATAGCAGTAGTTATATCGCTCATTGGTGATCAAATTGTTAACTTTTTTGCCATCTAAATTCTCTATTTTGATATCGTAAATTTCTAACAAGCTATTATCATACTCAATTCGATTTTTTGACTCTAACCCTGTGGTGTAAAAAGATTTTTGATCTAGATTAACACTATCTAATGACCTAGTGTTATTTTTCTCTACTTTACTGATTGGCTTGATCTTCAAGGTAGTGGTTTTTATCTCATCTAAAATCTCTTGCTTATTCTCATCTTTAGCAAAAAGATACTTCTCATAATACTTAGTAACCTCTTTTGGGTCACCATCCATCAGTATCTCACCACCATGTAACATAACTGCTCTACTGCACAGACGACTTATTTCGCTTGAGCTATGTGAAACATAAATTATAGTTTTTCCACTTTCAAAAAATTCCTGCATTTTTGTATAGGATTTTCGTTTAAAATGTATGTCACCAACAGATAGAACCTCATCTAGTATCAATATTTCAGGATCAATATGGATAGCAACAGAAAAGCCAAGTCTGGATCTCATTCCGCTACTATATGTCTTTAATGGTTGATGTATAAACTCTCCAATATCTGCAAAAGATATAATGTCATCAAGTTTTTCACTCATCTCTTGTTTTGAAAAACCTAAAATGGTTCCATAAAAAAAGATATTTTGCTCTCCTGTAAATTCAGGATTAAACCCCGAACCAAGCTCTAAAAGGGCAGATATTTTTCCATCTACCTTAATAGAGCCACTATCTGGGGTTAGTACATTTGTAATCAGCTTCAACAGGGTAGATTTTCCACTTCCATTCTTGCCTACAATACCTAAAATTTCACCCTTTTTTATGTCAAGGTTTATCTTATTTGTGGCGTAAAATTTCTCATGATATATCTTACCAAAAGGGCTTAGTGCCTCTTTAAGTCTATCTTTTGGATTCTGATAAAGCTTATAATACTTTGAGACATCTCTAAGTGATA
>Ga0256834_1000660_pt1 | contig 24628 bp, 22 predicted proteins | sample 4281140metaG_FD_190536 | JGI IMG/M metagenome (GOLD analysis project Ga0256834, IMG submission 190536) | Hydrothermal vent microbial communities from East Pacific Rise, Pacific Ocean - 4281-140 | ecosystem: Environmental > Aquatic > Marine > Hydrothermal vents | place: Pacific Ocean: East...
GCCATATGCTGCTATAGCGAATGTAGAAGAAAAACTTTACGCTTTTCAGTTTCACCCAGAGGTACATCACTCTGTAGAAGGAACAAAACTTCTAAAAAACTTTGCAAAACACATTTGTGGTTGTGACAGCACATGGAATATGGGGGGCTTTGCCAAAGAGAAGATAGCACAGATAAAAGCACAAGTAGGAGACAAAAAAGTACTTTGTGGTGTGTCTGGTGGGGTGGACTCTTCTGTAGTGGCTGCGATGTTACACGAGGCGTTACCAAAAGAGCAAATCATTTGTGTATTTGTAGACCAAGGATTATTACGTAAGAACGAAGTAGAAGATGTACAAAACATGTTTAAGATGCTAGATATGAACCTTATAACCATTTCTGCCAAGGCAGAATTTATGGCAGTACTTAAAGATGTAAGTGACCCAGAGACTAAACGTAAAGCCATCGGCGAAAAGTTTATAGAGATATTTGATATAGAAGCTAAAAAACATACAGATGTAGAGTTTTTAGCTCAAGGTACACTCTACACAGACGTCATAGAGTCAGTCTCTGTTAAAGGCCCATCTAAGACCATAAAGTCACACCACAATGTAGGTGGACTACCAGACTGGATGACTTTTGAACTGGTAGAACCACTACGTGAAATCTTCAAAGATGAGGTACGTAAACTTGGACTAGAACTAGGACTTCCAAAGGACATGATAGGCAGACACCCTTTCCCTGGGCCAGGACTTGCCATTCGTACTATGGGTGCAGTGACTGAAGAGGGGTTATACCTTATACGTGAGTCAGATGCCATCATGCAAGAAGAGCTAAGAGCCACAGGCTACTACGACAAGGTATGGCAAGCATTTACTGTACTTTTAAATGTGCAATCTGTAGGTGTCATGGGAGACAACAGAACGTATGACAACACAGTATGTATTCGTATGGTAGAGTCAGTAGATGGTATGACAGCTACTTTTGCACATGTGCCTCATGATGTATTAGAGGGTATGAGTCGTAGGATTATCAATGAAATAGATGGGATCAATAGGGTGGTTTATGATATAAGTTCTAAGCCACCTGCTACTATTGAGTGGGAGTGATTTTCCCCATTTTACTCCTTCTCAGCTAAAGCAAACTGGGAGAAAGTCAATCTTTATAAAAGTTTAATATCCTCTATTTTAAAACATACTTTTGACACTCTTGTTCCACAAAAGCATTTTTTTCATAAAAGCTCAAATAATTTTCTATAGTATCACAATCAAAAAGCAAGACTTTTTCTTCCAAATACTTCTTATAGGTAAAATCTAATATATTTGTTTGTGGATCTAAAAGCACAGATGTAAAATGTTCTTGAAAATCCTCAATGGCTTTTTTCATAGCTACATGCATACTGTTATCTTCAGTAAGTATGATGTCCCAACGTCTTGGTATTTTGAGTGCATTGACCAGACTTTGCACAGAATATACGTATCCTGTTGTTTCCAAAAATTTCAATTCTAAATCTAAAAAAAGTTTTTTTATTTCTATAGGTTCTAGTTCTTTAAAAAGAAAATAGATATCAAAGATATCTTTGATAGTATCTGTTCTGTCACAAAAGGCTTTGAGTTTGTAGAGTAGTAGGTTATAGTAGTTTTCTATGCGAGGAAAGTTTGCATGTTTTATGTATGCTAGGTCTCCTAGTCTATCGGCTGTAAAATTTAACAGTTCTACTTTTATAAGTTCATCTAATCCAATGACTGTACAAAAAAGTCTATGTGTACCATCTTCTGTGTAGATGTGTCTTACATCAGCTATACGGTTATCTTTTCTTAATGTATTTATCATCTTTCTTGAGAGGGTGGCTACTTCTTTTGGGCTAAGTTCATGCTCTATGAAGAAATCTAAGTCTTCTGATTCTCTTCTTCTTTGTGCTAGAAGATAACAGTGAAGTGCTGTACCTCCAGCTAAAAAAATGTCATCTATGCAAGAGAGTATTGCTAGTATAGTTTTTTGACCCTCATATACCTCTGCCCAATTTCTGTTAAGCATACATTTTTCCTTGTGTATAGTGCTTGACTACATTTTTCCAAAACAGCACTTTTTCAGCTTTAAATTCAACTTCTAGTACAGGTAAGAGCTTCTCTATCTGCTTGATGCTTAGTAGTTTTAAAATATCTTTATAGTAGAGGTTCTCAAAAAAAGGTTTGACAAACTTGGTATTTGCTCTTTTTACTTCTTTGAGTATATAGCTAGTATTATATGCTTTACCCCAAAAAGCTACTTGTATTTCTTTTTCTAGTTTGGGGTTTATGGTTACTTTTGTAAGGTACTTTGGTTTATGTATTGTAGTATTTTCTAAAAAAGCTAATTGTTTCAAAAGTACAAAGGCATACTCTGGCACATGCCCAGCTCTTTTCCATCCTGCTACTGTGTCGTAAGGTATCTTACATTTTTTGGCAAACTCTTTTTTATTTAGTCCATGGTATTTTAATGCTTTGTCAAAATGATAATGGGTACTTTTCTGCATAGTTACTCCTGAAAACTTACTTTATTTGTTAAATTAACAATAGTATATCATATTTTTATAGTATTTGTCTGTGTGTTAGTGAGTGAGTAAATGTTTAATCTTATTGTAAACTACGAGTAAAGGTGTTTTTGACTTGTATCAAAAACACCTTTATTTTGAGAGGATTAGTCATCAAAAAAACTAAAAATCCCATAGCCTATAGCACCTAGAATGGCAACAGGGGCAGCAGCGGTGATGATGGCACCAGCAGCCATGCCTCCACCTACAGCTGAACCTACAGTAGCCATACCAGATGCAGTGGCTGCACCACCTGCTAAGCCTGTAGCTCCAGCAGTAGAAGCTAAAGCCGCACCAGTTGTGCCAGCCGTTGCAGACATGATACCTGCAGCAGATGCACCTACTACAGATGATGCAGTGGTTCCAGCTACTCCAGCAGTAGCGAGTGTTGTTCCGTTTTTGATGATTTTTTTACCGTTAGACATAATGTCTCCTTTAGATTAGGGAATAGTTAAATGACAAGAACACGCTGTCTTCTTGTCAAATCCTTTTATTGATAAGGGTATTGTAGGATACTATGTGGGCATATTATGTCCAATTAGATACTTTTTAAGTGCAAGTGCTTAAAATGTCTGGGCTTGAGTTGTTTTTAGAAGTATAATACAAGATGATATAGGATGCATAAAAAACCAAATTAAAAAAGTTTGTAGGTGAAATTTAGATAAAATGGTTTTGCAAAGCATAAGAGAAAAGAAGATGAACGGGGTATAGCGTGTATCTAGTACTTTAATGTAGCCATGACTAGAGGTTGAGAGCAGGATCCCCCTTTTGGAGGGTAGTCATCATCATCGAATAAGCTAAAAATTGGATAGGTTATAGTCTCTACCATAGCTACAGAAATAACTGCTGTGACAATGGCTATTGTAGCTAGGCTACCTCCTATTAATGAAGCCATATCTTTAGGGGTAGATGCTAAGAACATGATTAGTTTAGTTATGTGTTTGTTTTTTTTACCGTTAGACATGATGTCTCCTTTACGTATAATGGTTCAATGATAAGAGATGGTCTGCTTATCAAAACTGTATATAGATGGGGTATTATATGGTGTTATGTGGGCATATTATGTCTAGTTAGCTACTATTAAAATGAAGTGTTTAAAATGACAGGTGTTTTAAGAGTTTGTCTTAAGTGGACATAGTATGACTAGGTGATTATGTATACTGCTGAAAATTAAAGATGTGATAAGGATATAGAATGAATGACAAAAATTTAAAAAATTATACAAAATTTACAGGCAAACTTTCAAATAAAATTATTTCTGTAGAGACTTTGGAAGTAGACAGTAGTGGAAATGCATGTGAAGATGTATTAAATCATATCGATAAAAATTGTAGTTTAGAAATCATAGAAACTTTGATAGGTAACTGTATGAATATTAATGGTAGGAATTCTGAGGGTGTGAGTGCTCTTCGAATGGCGATATTTAGGCATAATAAAGAGGTAATATCACTTTTATTAAACTACAATGTTGAGGTTGAAGAAGATAGAAGATACCTATTGGGTGATATGGCTAAATACCCCTTTGAGGACTTTAAGCCAATGTTTGAATTATTGACTCAGAAAAGAGTAGTAACCCCAAACGAAGAGTTAGAAATATTTCTTGATCAAGTAAAAGATATAACTCAAGATACTATACCTCAATGTATGTTTATTATAAAGAGTTTACATGTTCCTTGTCGTAGTCATAATAGAAGGATTAAGTATTTTAGCGGTTTGAGTGCTTTTGACTACAACAATAGGCTTGCTGAAGTTGAAAGTGAACTGGAGAAAAATATTAAGCAGAAAAGTATAAAAACTGTGTTATGCATGTTTATTGATTTTTCAAAGCATCATCCTAAAGAACTAGCTGGTATATTAGAAAAATTTAGTTCAAATGAAAAATTAAACCTTAGTAATCATGGATGGGGTAGTCCCTTAGGTTATGATGATTTTATGAGGAATTTAACTGAAGAGTTTAAGAAAATAGCAGATGATTTAGAGAGATTATCTCCTACTTTATATAACGATATTAAGAGTTTTTTATTTGATGAAAACATTATAGGATGGTCATCTAAAATCATAAAAGAAGAGATTAAAAAAGGGATATTACCTCATAATATTTCTCTTGATACTACCAATCTACCTTTTAAAACTTTTGGTGATGCTATTGATAACTTTAAAAGTCTTTTTGTTGTAAAACAAAATGATAAAAAGCTAAAGTTATTAAAAAAATTTACAAAGATAAAAAAAGAACTTGGTCTCAAAAACATTGATTTAAGTGATTTGAAACAAGATAAAGTTGATAAGTTTTTTACAGATACCATACGATTTGAAAAAGCATTAACTCTTATACTCAGCGATATACAAGAAAATAGCAATGATAATAAAAAAAATATTGTGATTGAGGCTGATACAATTTCTGTAAATGGTATGGATATGATAGAGATTAAAATTATACATATTGGTTCTAGTACTTCAAAAACAGCAGAAGCACTTAAAGAGACCATAGATAAGAATGGTGGTAATTTTCAAACAATTTATAGTAATCTACTCTCTGTTTGTAATTGGAGTATAGATACCATTTGTAAAGATGGAAAAAGATATAGGGTAGATTATCTCTATCCTGTAATAGGTAGTCCTAACTCTCATTGTACTCAAATATTTGGTAATAGCAGAGGCAGAGGATTTACGCACATATTAAGGTTTTATATATGATACTACTACTTGAAAATAATACAATACGGGCAAATAAAAGTGAAATAAATTTTGAAAACTATAGTGAGGTCATGGAATCAGTTTTTTCTGATGTGGAATGTAATACCCTATTAGCTGATTTTTTAGAAGACAATCATGTTTTTTATAAGTATAAAACTATTATTATTCATGAAAGTATCTATAGAGAAGAGCAGAGAAAAGAGCTTTTTAAAACTTTAGAAAGTTATGCGAAAAATAAGAATTTAGTAAAATTTTCAGGTAATAATTCACAAGCATCATTAACTGATAAAACTCTACAACTTAGTGCTGAAAATCTCTATGAAAATTTAGAAACTTTTTTACAAGAGTCTCAAAAAAATGAATCAAATATATTGATGTTGGCGTATGGAAAGTATTGGGATTTAAACAAACTTTTAAATACTCTTCAATTGTTGAATCTTTTTATTGAGGATTATGATGAAAAGGAAGAGATAGATTTTGATGTGTTTGAGGATGATTTTGATTTGCGTGAACTCAAAAATATATTAAGTGATGATGATTGCAAAAAGTTATTTAAAAATCTTGATAATTTTGAAGATGAGATAGATTTGGAGCAGATAAAAGTCTTGGCTCATAATTTTGAGATACTTATTCAGGAGAAATCAAATGGATAAATCACTTTTAATCCATGCTGCCAATACTCCATCAACTGTTCAAGAACTCTTTTTAAATGAAAATATTATCAATTTTAACTATAGTAATGATAAGTATTCAACTATAGATGAGTATATTTCTAACGACATCATAAAACAGTTAACAGAGAAAGATTTTGATTTGATTTATATTAAAGATACTCTTTCTTCAAATTATCTTGAACTCTATGGATTGATAGTTGCTTATCATATTAGATTATCAGCTGAACTCAAAGATAAAAAATATATTCCTATTGTGATACTAAGTGACATAGATGGGTGTGCATTAAATAAGCTGGAACCTATGGCTAGAATCTTATTTACACAAAATGTCTTTATTATCAAAAATAATAAAGATGCTCTTACTGAGTTTCAAGATAGCAAATTAGGTACATCTTGTTTTGATGAAAAGAAGTTTTTAAACCTTATAACAATAGATGCCCCCGAAAATACATCAAATCACGACATCTCCAACGAATGGGCAATCTACAGATGGGCAGACTTTTTAAAGATAGAAGACGAAGACTCAAATGCCATCAAGGATAATAAAAAAAAGATAGCCTCTATGCTTTACTTTAAATATTTATTGGCGAAGAGTCCTTTACTCACTAGTGATGAATCCAATGAAAATACTATTAAATGTAAAAACAAGGGTAAAGTTTTATTGATTGATGATGAAAGTGATAAAGGATGGGGAGATATATTTTCTAAGTTCTTTGAAGATACTAGCATTGACTTTGCTATTTTTAATGATGAAAATAATGAGATAGAACGTAAAAGTATAGACGTAGTTATCTTAGATTTACGTATGAAACAAGAAGACCACAATCAAGATAGGAAAATAGAAGATTTAACAGGTGTGAAATTTCTACAAAAAATTAAAAAAGTGAATCCTGGTATACAAGTTATCATGTTTACAGCAACTAGCAAAAGTACTATATTGGAAAAATTGTATGAGCATGGCATTTTAGGTTACATCAAAAAAGAACATCCTAGCGATACAAACATAATCACCAAAGAAAATTTTGAGAAGTTAGCAGAGTTGGTAGATAAAGGCTTGGAAAAGAAGTATTTGAAAGAGATTTGGAGTATTCAAAATGAGATTTTAAACTACAACTACAACTTCAAAGAAAAAAAAGAAGAAATAAATGTTGAAGTAAAATCTATATTTGAAATATTAGATAGTGATATGGGAAATAAATTTAACTATGCGATGTTTGCTATTTTTAAATGTATTGAGATAGTGACTTCTTTATATATTGAAGAAAAAAATAGAAAGGCTCATTGGATTGATGGAGATGAGATAGAAAATACAGGGTATTATCTGAAGCGAAAAGAGTATGATACATTAAATATAGAACATATAAATAGTGAAAATAATATAAGCAATAAGGGACGTGGAAATATATCTATAGAAAATAAAATTAGAACTATTATGCATGAAAAATTAGATCTTACATGTGATGAATTACATAGTACTATAAAATGTTTGGTTTGTATTAGAAATCATACTATACATCAAGATAAACAGTATGGAGATTACGAGTTTTGTAATAAAATTGCAAAAGAAGAAATATCTAAAGAAAATATACTAACTTGGCTAAAAATGCTCAAAACCATACTTGGAAAAATAAATGAGAAATCAAAATGAAAGACACAGAGTTACAAAAAATCATCTTTATATTAGAAGAATTACATAGTAGATCAGATGGAAGCATAGATGCATACGATCCTATATTAGAGCAAGCATTTTCAAAGGGGAATTCCCCAAAACAGATAGGCAGACTACTAGATGAAATGGCTACAGAACTTCCCAATATCCATAAAATGAAACAAGGTAAAAAAAATATTTATAAACTCATAAAGCCTATGGATCTCTTTTTAGAGAGTTTTGACCATACTAAGGACATTAGTTGGATTATCAATATGATACACGATAATGACCCAGAGTTGTACCCCACACTTGCAGAACATGCTAAGAAGGACAGCGATATATATCGATTTATTAGTAACCCTTTTGAAGACACCGCTACACTTGAAAGTCGTGAGACATTTCAGCATCTTAAAAGTGCTGTAAAAAAAAGACAATATAGAAAAATCACATTTTCAAATGTACCACAAGACAATCTAAAATGCCTTAAACTTGTTTATATGCAAAACAATTGGTATATTGCGTATGTTAATGAAAAGGATAGAGTACTCTTTGGACGTATAAGTTTTATACAAGACGTTGAATATGCTTCTAAAGAAAGTGCCTATCAACCAAGTAGCGTAAAAGAACAGTTAGAATTTTTAGAAACCATACAAAATGCTATGACCTTGTATGACCGACCTAAAGAAATTGCCAGACTTAAGATTACGCGTAAAAAAGCAAAATATTTTAAAGAGGGAATGAAGCTAAGACTCTCTTCTCAAAAGTATGTAGAAACGCTAGATGATGGAAGTATAATCTTTACCGTGGAGTACACCCAACCCGATGAGATACTACCTTTGGTACAAGAATGGCTACCACACATGACAATACTAGAACCAAAAAAATTAAAAAAGAAATATGAGGATAGACTTAAGGAAGTGTTGCAAGCACAAGATGTAAAGTAGGAAGCAACTAAAAAGAATGCTATACTCTGTGCCAAGAAAAACCTAGAAGGTTATGAAATTATGAGTTTTGATAAAGATGTAAAGAAGTGTTAAGTAACAAACCCCTCTACATGACTCTTACCATACTTTTTGCCATAACATGGATATGGGCTGCCATAAACCCTTTACATCCTGAAGATTGGATTTTAGAAAATATACTTGTGATACTTTTTGTGCCATTTGTATTTTGGGTGAGTAGGTATTTTTTATTTTCTAATACTGCTTATATTTTAGTTACTCTCTTTATGATATTACATGTGATAGGTAGTCACTATACATATGCAGAAGTTCCTTTTGGGGTGAATCTTGGAGAGTGGATAGGGGTAGAGCGTAATATGTATGATAGGTTAGTACATCTCCTTTTTGGTGTGGTGTTTGTCTATCCCTTGTTCGAGTATCTTCAAGCTAAAGTGAAATTAAAAGGTTTTTTAGTTTACTTTGTCTCTTTTATGACCGTGTCAGCATTTGCTGGTTTTTATGAAGTGCTCGAATGGATAGCTGCATCTGTGGTTGATCATGAGGCAGGAGCTGCATTTTTGGGGACACAAGGTGATATATGGGATGCTCAAAAAGACATGGCACTAGCTATAGTAGGTTCACTCATTACTTTAATTATTGTAAGATTACAAAATAAATCTAAAGAACTCTTAGGTTAAACTATAACAATTCAAATTTAAAGGTAAAATATGTGCATTCCTCAGTATTATAAATATTTGTTTTTAGCAATAATTGTTGCTACATTAGTAATATTGGCAGTATTCTATGACAGGATATTTTACTTTATTCCTGTTTTCATTTTTGCTATTGCTTGGAGTCATATACGTTGTTCGCAATGTAACGAACCTATATTAAAAACTAAAAATGGTTGGTATCTTTTTACGATGAGAAGTACTTGTCGTCATTGTGGACACGATACATTACTGTGCGATAATGAGGAATGAAAAAGTAAAACTTTTAGCTTCTCTCATTATAGTTAGTGCATTTATACTGTTTATTTTTACAGTGATAAAAGCACTTGGTATTGTAGATAGAACGCAAGTAAGTACAGAAGAAGGAGTCTATACGTCGTATGTGACTACTTCTAAAGAAATAGAAGAAAAAGCAAAATATCTTACGAGAGTATGTCAAACCAAGTTATGTAAAGTGCAACGTTTACTTGATTTTACAACACAAATACCTTACAGAACAAATACCTTTCAAAAAAAATCTCCCCAAAAAACCATACAAGAAAATTTTGGTGATTGTGATGATAAAAGTAATATGCTTATTTCCATGCTTCATGCCTTAGGTATAGAAGCCTATTTTGTGTTGGTTCCAAAACATATTTTTGTCATAGTCCCATTGGATGATGAAAGGTTAGATGAAAGTAAAGGTTTGTGGATAAATGAAAGAAAGTATTATATTTTAGAGACTACGGCAAAAGGCTCTGTGGTAGGGTATCCTCTTAAGTATCAATTGGATGAAATTGATATTATCATTGAGCCATTTTCAAATAAAAAAGTAAAATTTAAGACCTTAGAATACAAACTTTAGTCATAGAGACTAAACAATCTTGAAGTAATTCTTGCATAAAAACTTGAATTATTTAGAAAAATAGTATATAATCCCAAAAATTAAACATATACAGGAGAAACACAATGGCAAAACATCAGTTTCAAACAGAAATCGGGCAACTCTTAAAGCTTATGACACACTCTCTTTATTCTAATAAAGAAATATTTATACGAGAGCTCATCTCAAATTCTAGTGATGCGATAGACAAATTTAATTATCTTTCTTTGACAGACAATAAATTTAAAGACGAATCATGGTCTGGTAAAGTATTTATCAAGATAGACAAGGATGATAATTCTTTGACTATTGGTGATAATGGGATAGGAATGAATGAAAGTGATCTTATGGATCATTTAGGAACCATTGCTAAGTCTGGGACTAAAGCATTTATGGAAAACCTTACAGGAGATGCGAAGAAAGACTCTAATCTTATAGGACAATTTGGCGTTGGATTTTACTCAGTATTTATGGTAGCAGAGAAAGTGGATGTCATTTCTAAAAAAGCAGGAGAAGAACAAGCATATAAATTTTCCACAGATGGAAGTGGAGAGTATGAAGTAACACCTGTGACAAAAGAAGAGCATGGTACGGTCATTTATATTAAACTTAAAGATGAAGAAAAAGAGTTTTTAGAAAAAACACGTATCCAAACAGTAGTTAAAAAATACTCTAACCATATTGCGTATCCTATTATGTTGAATTATGCAGAAGAAGTTACAGAAGGTGAAGGTGAAGAAAAAACCACAAAAATGGAAAATAAAACAGAGCAAATTAATGCTGCTACTGCTCTATGGACACTCCCTAAGTCTGAACTTAAAAAAGAGGATTATGTAGAGTTTTATCAAACCATTGGGCATGACTCTGAGGAGCCACTTACATACTTGCATAATAGAGTTGAAGGGGCACAAGAATTTACAACACTCTTTTATATTCCAAGAACAGCTCCTATAGATATGTATAGACCTGATTTTACACCAGGCGTAAAACTTTATGTTAAACGTGTATTTATTACTGATGATGATAAAGAGCTATTACCTATGTATTTACGTTTTATAAAAGGAATCATGGACTCAGAAGATCTACCACTTAATGTAAGCCGTGAATTACTTCAAGACAACAAAGTATTGGCAAATATGAAACAGCACTCTGTAAAGAAGATACTTCAATCCATTAAAAAACTTACAAGTGAAGATGAAATACAATTTACAAGCCAATACAATAAGATGATAAAAGAAGGAATCTTTACTGACCATGTCAACAAAGAGTTACTTTTAGATATCGTAAAATACAAGTCTTCCACTGAAGAAGGTATGGTAAGTTTAGAGAGTTATATCTCACGTGCAGACTCTGAACAGAAAGTAATTTACTACCTTTTAGGTGATGATGAAAAGGTTATGCGAAATTCACCACTTCTTGAAGCATACAATAGTGCAAATATCGAAGTACTCTTGATGGATGATAAAGATGAAGATGGCATAGTAACACCTATGATAGAGAAGTATAAAGAGTGGGAACTCAAAGACATTACTGCAGTAGCAGCACCTGATTCTAAAACGGAAGAGGAAAAAGAAGAGATAGAAAAAAAGTTTAAAACGTTAACAGACAAAATAAAAGAAGTCTTAGGTGAAGAGATTAAATCTGTGAAAACATCTACACGTCTTACTTCAAGTCCATCATGTGTGATTAAAGATCCAGATGATCCTATGGTAGCGATGGCGGGTATTTTTGCACAAATGGGTCAAGCTATGCCAGAAGCAAAAATGATATTAGAGATTAATCCAGAACATGAGATGATTAAAAAGTTAAATACATTAGAGGATAAAGAGCTTTTTGCAGAAGTCTCATGGATATTACTTGATGGTGCTAAACTTTCTGAAGGTTTAGAACCTAAAGACAAAGGGGCATTTGCTTCACGTATTGCTTCTTTAGCAACGAAAGCATTGTAGCTAGTCTCTTAAGTATTATTTGCATCTTCATGAAAAGGAGATGCAAAGTTTAGTGTTTTAAAATTAGATAAGCTTTATAAACTCTTGAAGAGGCATAGGTTTATGTGCGTAATATCCTTGGTAATAATTACAACCCATTTGAACTAACTGTTCTAATGTCTCTTTATCTTCAACACCTTCAGCTAAAACTTTATACTTAAATTTCTTTGCAATAGAAACAACAGACTCAACAATCATAGCATCGCCTTCATCTTCTCTCATGTGAAATACAAATGATTGGTCAATTTTGATAGTATTGACAGGTAATTGTTTTAAATAAGCCAAAGAAGAATATCCTGTACCAAAATCATCAATAGAAAGAGTAAATCCAAAGGCTTTGAGTTCTTTCATTTTTTGTATGGCATCATTAATATTTTTCATGACATCACTTTCTGTAATTTCTAGTTCTATCCATTGAGGTTTTACTTTATGTTTAGAGACTAAAAGCATAAGTTTTTCTACAAAATGTGGTTGGAGAAAGTGAATTGTACTAACGTTAATTGCAATATGATGGAGGGGGAAATTGTCATTTTTTAAACTCATGATTTTGATTTCACTCAGTACTTTATCAAAAATCCATTCTTCTAACTTTATAATGATACCACTTTCTTCTGCAATAGGAATAAATTTATCAGGAGGTATAGTACCTTTTGTTGGATGATACCATCTAACCAATGCTTCAGCACCTACAAGTTTACTCTTTGTACAACTTTGTTGTGGTTGATAGTACATCATGAACTCATTATTCTTAATTGCTTTATGAATATCATTTTCAATGGAAAGTTGTTCTTCTGCAAAAGTACTCATACCACTTTGATAAAAGAGGTTTGATCCTTTAGCTGCAGTTTTTGCTTGATACATAGCAGTTTCGGCACGTTTGAGTAAATCATAGGCTGATGCAGAGTTATTATTGAAAAGAACCGTACCAATACTAAAACTAAGATGATACTCTTCTCCTACTAGATTAAGAGGTTGGGTAAATTGATCTTTTATAGATTGTATAAACACTTCTGATTTGTCTTGAGAGAGACTTTTATTTTGATTTAAATAGGGCAATAAAATAACAAACTGGTTACCAGATATTCGTGCAAATATTTCTGAACCAGTGATGATTTTATCTATACGTTGGACCACTTGTTTAAGTAAGTTGTCTCCTACCTCATGACCATAGGATTCATTGACCTTTTTAAAGTTGTCAATATCTAGAAAGAGAAGTGCTGCATAGCTTTCATCGTTGGGTTTATTGATAATAAATTTTTTAAGTTCATCCATAAGTAGCGTACGATTTGGTATGTTTGTGAGCATGTCATAAAAGGCATTACGAACCATTTCTTCTTTTGCTGTTACTTCATTGGTAATATCGTTAATAATGGTGATTCCACCAGCTATTTTACCTTCAGCATCGAACATGGGAACCGTAGAGAGATTGACATAGATATTTGCATTGGCATCTAAAACTTCAAATGGACCACGATAATTACCTGTTTTACCTTCAAAAACATCTTTATGTGCGTCTAATACCAATTGACTACTTAAGGCACGTAAACTTTCATGTAAAAGAAGCTCTTTATCTTTGACTTTATTCATTTGCATAAAGTGTGTATTGACATCTTGTAATTCAAAGGCTTCATTATAATAATATATGCCGACAGGAGCACGCTCAAATAATGAGAAGAACCGTTCTTTAAGCTTTTCATGTGAATGTTTAATAGTGATAAAGTCTTGACGATTGTAGAGTGAATTATTTATTACTTTTCCATAATAGTTTGCAATAAGAATCATAATAAGGATTAAGGCTAAAACGGCATAAGCAATTTTTTGGTATAAGTCCTCATCCATATTAAATAAACGTATAACAAGGGGTGAGTAGGTAGCCAATACATAGGTTAAAAGCAAGTCACGTTTAGAAGCCAGTACCCCCATTGCTGAAAAGCCAATAGCAAACAAAAAGAGCATTACAATCATTTGATTCATTAAGTTTGTTTCTGGAAAAATTAAAAAAGCCGCACTTCCCCAAATAATACCATTGAGAAGAATATTGGTATAATATTTATCTAGCCAAATATTTGCATCTCTGAGTTTATTTTCTTCGGTTTCATTTTTAAATTGATAATAATGGTAAAACTGATAGAAAAACATAATAACAGATACTAGTAACCAAGTACTTAGTGCATCCATAGGCACAACATTAATTTGCATGGCAGATAATAGCAGTGCACCTAGAATATTACCAAGAAGCATTACTGGTAGAGAAATATAATAAAAGCTTAGTTTGTCATAGGTTAAACGATTTTTAAAGGTAATAGCATCATTATCTAGTGCTTGGTTTAAGTCTTGTATGTGTTCTTCAATATCCATTATAGTAATCCATTTTAAGTGTGTAAGCTATTGTTGTTAAGTCTAATATCATATACTTGTAATATTAACAAGTATAACTATAGCATAAATGTGATTATATTAATCAATATTTTTTTAATAAGTTTTTTACTATAAGTCTTGTAAGATACACGCTTAGTTTTAAATAAATATATACCTTAAAAGTTAAAAGGATAACTGTGAACGAACACAATTCACCACAAAAACGTGCTACAATTGTTTCTTCTTCTGTAGCAATGTTTCTTGTCCTACTCAAGTTAGTCATCGGTCTTTTAAGTGGTTCGGTTGCGGTGTTGGCATCAGCAATAGATTCGATACTAGATATGGCGGTGTCAGTATTTAATTATTTTGCTATTAAAAAAGCAGAAGAAAACCCAAGTGAAGCGTATCAATATGGAAAAGGGAAAATCCAAGCTATTGCAGCAGTTATTGAAGGTACTATTATCACAATGTCAGGGCTATTTATTATTTATGTAGGTATGAACAAACTTTATAAGTCATCTGAAACTACACTGCTTACATCTTCTATTATTGTGATGAGTATTTCTATCGTTATTACATATTTTTTAGTACAGTATCTCTCAAGAATTGCTAAAGAAACAGACAACTTAGTTATTAAAGCAGATGCTTTACATTATAAAACAGATTTATGGTCTAATGCTGCAGTATTGGTTTCCTTGGTCTTGGTTTATGTCACAGAACTTGACTGGATAGATGCACTCTTTGGTATAGGTATAGGAATATATATTATCTACGCTGCTTATGAAATTATAGTAGAGGGAATAGGTATTTTACTAGACCGTGCGTTTGATTCGGAAATGGTAGCAAAAATTGGTGATATTATTTCTAGACATCCTGAAGTGACATCGTATCATTGGCTTCGTACACGTACAGATGGTACGACAAACTTTGTTGAATTTCATATGGTATTACGACCAAATATGCCTTTACTTGAAGCCCATCGTATCGCAGATGAAGTAGAAGATGAAATAAGGGAACTTGACAGAAGAAAACGTTGGGTGATTACCCCACACTTTGATCCTTATGATGATGAAGCCGTGAATGAAGTAATGATACATGGGAAAAGATTAATTGAAAAAGAAGAATAGATGATTTACTTACTCTCTCCTGAGCCAAAAGAAGGTTCTATACATCTTCCTATGATAACCTTCATGACGTTAAAAAAAGAAATGCTATTTAATACCTATGACATGTTAATGTTTACATCCAAACAAGCAGTTATAAGTGCTCAACATATAGATAAAGATTGGAAAAAAATACCTTGTATTGCCATTGGAAATGCAACAGCAAAGCAGATAAAAGATATGGGGGGCATTGTCGCTTATACACCAGAAACATTTTATGCAAAAATTTTAAATGAAGATATCGTAAAAAAATTTAAAAATTTAAAAATTTTATACTTACGGCCAAAAGCAGTATCTTTTGATAGTAAAGGTTTTTTAGCATCAAAAAATATACTACTTCATGAAGCAATAATTTATGAAACATTATGTATTGACTATACAAAAAATGATAAACCTGAGAAAAATGCAATTATTATTTTCACCTCTCCTTCAACCATTAATTGTTTTTTAAAAAACTTTGAATGGGATGAAAGTTACCATGCGATTGTGATAGGGAAAGTAACAAAAAAATATTTACCAATAAATGCATCTGTATCGGTGGCAGATGAGCCATCAATCGATGCATGTATTAAAAAGGCAAAATCCTTCATTTAAAGCCTAACTATAATTTCAAATAGGATATAATTTACTTAACCTAGGTGAAGCGACTACTGTATTTTGGGTCCAACATTATTCTTAGTGGGACATGTAGTCTCTTGGTGTGTGGAAGTTTTCGTTTGAGTATGTCTGACATGCGAGAAATCATCCCCTAAAGAGCGGCTCTCTCCTACACCGTTGGCTTTTTTATGGGCTAACTTAAACAGAACGCCCACCCGGGTCGTATGTAGGTATTGTTATTGCACGAATAGGAATTTGTAAAGCTTTTCGACGAACTATATGTTCGCCTCTAATCTTTCCAAAGTCCTCTACGCACAAGTATGATACCTATTACACAAATAATAATAGAAAATTAAAATAATGGTGTTTTAATTCTGATTTTTTGGAGAAATAATAAATGAACATACTTATATTAGGTGCGGGTGGTAGAGAATACTCTATAGGTTTAGCGTTAAGCAAAGATGACAATGTGGAGAAAATATATTTTGCCCCAGGGAATGGAGCAACAGACACTTTAGGTGAGAATTTAGATATCTCTGATTTCTCAAAACTTGCTGATTTTGTTGAAGAAAACGGTATAAATTTAACTATTGTTGGTCCTGAAGGACCATTGGTAGAAGGTGTAGTAGATGTTTTTGAAGCTAGAGGTTTAACTATCTTTGGTCCTAGTGCTAAAGCTGCACAGCTTGAAGGTTCTAAAATATTTATGAAAAATTTTTTAGCACGTCATAATGTACCAACAGCTAAATATATAGAAACAAATTCACTACAAGATGCGTATAAATTCATTGAAACATTAGAAAGTCCTATTGTCGTTAAGGCTGATGGCCTTTGTGGTGGGAAAGGTGTTATCATTGCACAAAGTCATGATGAAGCAAAGAAAGCAGCCGGAGAGATGCTTTCTGGTAACTCTTTTGGTGAAGCAGGAACAAGTATTGTAGTGGAAGAGTTTTTAGACGGCTATGAACTTTCTGTCTTTGCTATATGTGATGGTAAAGATTATGTTGTTTTACCCGCAGCACAAGATCATAAAAAACTTCTTAATGGTGATATGGGTCCAAATACAGGAGGTATGGGGGCATATGCGCCTACACCACTGATAAATGATGAAATATATCGTAAACTAAATGAAAGAGTGATTGAACCAACACTTAAAGGGATGAAGGAAGAAGGTATGCCTTTTACGGGTGTACTTTTTATAGGAGTAATGGTAGTCAATGATGAACCTATCATCTTAGAATATAATGTTCGTTTTGGTGATCCAGAGTGTGAAGAACTTATGCCTCTATTAAAATCTCCAGCATCTGAACTTTTTTATAAAGCAGCTACTGGTGATTTAAAAAATATAAATATAGAGTTTCATGATAAATATGCCGTAGGCGTGGTTATGGCATCTAAAGATTATCCATATAAAAGTTCACCTATGGCAGAAATTATTGTAGATGACATTTACCATGCTGAACTTATTGAACATGCACATATTTCTTATGCAGGGGTGACGCGTGGAGAAGATGGAAAGCTGTTTGCAAGTGGTGGAAGAGTACTTGTATGTGTAGGCATTGGGGACACTATTGCCCAAGCACAAAAACGTGCTTATATGCTTGTTGGTCAAGTTCATTTTGTAGGAAAGCAATGTCGTACGGACATTGCTTATCAGGCACTGTAGGAAACGTGAATATGTCCCCTATTGCAAGTATACAAAAAAGAATGTTGGCATTTGTCATTGATGATTTAGTAATTGCATTTTTATTATTGGCTATTTTCTATAAACAATTAGTAGAGATTGCTTCTCCTTTATCAGGTGAGATAACAGCAGAGTCCATGGAAATATTTCAAAATGCAATGCAGCAATTTTCTGTCAATAATCTTTTGCTTATTTTCGCGATTAAAGTCCTATATCATACTATTTTTATATGGCAAAATGGTATGACATTAGGAAAGTATTTTATGAAAATAAGGGTTGTTCCTTTGGAAACAGAAGCATCAGACATATATGAAAACTTGAGTTTTTATAAGTCTTTTTTACGGGCACTTCTTCGTATTGTAAGTGAGATAGTATTTTATTTGGGGTTTCTTTTAGCATTTTTCTTACCCTTAAATCAGACACTCCATGATAAATTGTCTCATTGTGTTGTGGTAGATGCATAGATTTCTTTTTCTTTTTCTTTTTTTGGGAATATCTTTGCTGCAGGCACAAGGTAAAAAAATAGAAGTAACAGCAAAAACTTTAGAATCAACAAAAAATACGGTTACTGCTCGGGATGGGGTGGTAGTTTATTACGATAATTCAGTTATTAAAGCATCAAGAGCAACTTATAATAAAGCGAAAAAACTATTGGTATTAGATGGTAATATTGAGATGATAGGATACCAAGGGAGTAAAGAACACTCTTCCCATATGGAGATTTATACTGAGAATAAAGAAATACGTTTTGAAAAACTTTTTTTTTCCAGCGAGAATGATGTTTGGCTTTTTACTGACCATGCACATAGGCTTGATGGTAACTATACATTTGGAAGAAGTATATTCTCTTCCTGTGAAGTTGATGACCCCCTGTGGACAATGGTATTTGACCGTGCTGTTTATGATAGTAAAGAAAAATATATGAAAGTCTATGATGCTAAAGTCTCTTTTTTAGATGTACCTTTCTTTTATACACCCTATTTAGCTTTTACTACACATAATAAAAGAAGTTCAGGCTTACTTTTCCCTGAATTTGGTTATTCCCCATTAGAGGGTTTTTTGTATGAACAACCTATGTTTTGGGCGATTTCAGACAGTATGGATATAGAATTTAACCCACAATTACGGACATCACGTTCTATAGGACTTTATGCAACATTTCGCTTTGTAGACTCTGCATATTCATCAGGTGAATTAAGAATGGGATATTTTAAAGACAGTCAAGATTATGTTTCTCAAGAGAGGCTCCCTAATGACAGTCATTACGGATTAGAATTCAATTATGAATCTTCACAAGTTTTTAGCAAGGGTATGTTAAAAGGTATAACAGATGGTCTTTATATCAATACAACTTTTTTAAATGATATTGACTATTTAAACTTGCAAAGAGATAAATTAGCCCATTTTGGACTTACACCCTTACAGGAATCACGTATAAATTATTTTGCCTATAGTGATACCTATTATTTTGGTTTAAATGCAAAGTATTTTATAGATACAAGAAATGGAGTAGATAAAGATAAAACCTTGCAAATTTTACCTACGATACAAGCACATAAATATTTGACACATTTTCTTTTAGATAATTTGACATATAGTGTTGATATAAAAGTCAATAATCTTGAGAGAAAAGAAGGTGTTACCTTGCGTCAGGCAGAACTTCGTATCCCTTTAGAGTTTACAACATCCTTTTTCAATGACTTTTTAAGTGTATCATTGGGAGAAGAATTCTTCTATAGTAAATACTTTTTTCAAAATGGTACATTTGAACATGATGCTTTCCAATATTATAGTAATATTCATAAAGTAAAAATTTTCACAGACTTAATAAAGAAATATAATCAGTTTATTCATGTACTACAACCATCAATATCTTATATTAAACCAGGAAGCCAAACACAGTCACCTGTAGATTTTAATCTACTAACAGATGAACAAAAAGAACTTTTTGCGGTAGGTTTACCTGAAGAACAGTATGATCTTTCTTTAAGTCAGTATTTTTACGATCATGCTATGAATTTAAAATTTTATCAAAGGTTTTCACAAAAATATTATCGAAGTAGAAAACATAAATTAACAGATATGAGTAATGAAATGCAGTATAATTGGAAACAGTGGAGTATTTATAGTAATATAGTTTACTCACATGAATTTGATAAAATTCGTGAATCATCTTTACGTATTGGATTGATAAAACCTGAATATAATTTTTCTTTTGGACATACCTATAAGCAAGTGCTTCCTGACTTACCAAATGTAAGTGAAGCAAATGACATTGATTTTTCTTTTGGATATACCTATAATGAACAAGTTTCCTTTAATGGAGGGTTTACGTATAATATAGATGAAGCTTCAAGTAGACAGTGGCGTCTAGGGGGTTCTTATCACCGTGACTGTTGGCGTATAGATGCTTCTATAAGGCAAGATATTACACCTAGACCAACAGGTTTTACTAAAGACAACACCTATTATGTTCAATTTCAATTTATCCCTTTTGGTGGTGTGAGTACAGGAGATAACAAGTGATGTTAAGTCCTATAGAAGAAATTGATATGGCATTAGATATTTTAGGCTTACCTAAATTGATAACGAGAGAAGACATTAAAAAACAGTACCACTTTCTTGCAAAGAAAAAGCATCCTGACGTAGGTGGTGATGCCATACAAATGGAACAATTAAATGCAGCCTATAAGTTACTGATGAAGTATATAGAAGAGTTTCGTTATACTTTTGATGAAGAAGAAGTTTCTAAACAATTTCCAGGAGTAGACCATGCCCAAAGATATAGATAACTATAGTTATTTTGAAGATCGAAATGATGCGGCTATACAGCTTATTGATACTATACCTCTTGAGTTACTCTCAAAAAATGAAACAGTGGTCATTGGGGTCAGTGAAGGAGGTGTCTATTTTGCAGATAAAATTGCTAAAAAAATAGATGCCCAAATGGATATTTTACTTACCGAAGCTATTTTCGCACCCAATAATCCTGAGCTAGCCATAGCCATGATATCTGAGACAGACGAAGTCGTGATGCATAAGGCACTCGTAGATGCATTTGAAATTTCGGAGGATTATGTCTATAGTGAAGCACAAAGGAAATATGAAGATGAAGTACTTGCTTATGTATATAAGTATCGAAAAGGTAGTGATTTGCTCTCTTTAGAAGGTAAGTATGTTGTACTTACTGACGAATGTATAGAAACTGGGCTTACTATGATGGTAGCATTAAAATCTGTTATAGCAAGAGGAGCTAAAAATATTTATATTGCAACGCCTATTTTAGACAAAACAGTTTATCAAAACCTCTTAACTGTGTGTGATGGTGTTTTTTGTCCTCATAAGATACAAGACTATATTTCGATAGAATACTATTACAAAAATTTTGAGCCACTTCCTTTTGAAGAAATTATAAAGATTGTTGATGCACAAATGCAAAAAGATACAAAATTAAAACCCCCAAAGGAAATAGAAGTAGATGCAAAATAAGACCAATGAAAAAATAATAGAGATTAACAGTAATAATCTTGAGGAACACTATACATTTAATAAAGTAGCAAAACAAGCTTCTGGTGCAGTGATGTACAGACAAGGGAAAGCTGTACTTATTGCAGCAGTTGCTATAGATGAAAAAGCAGTGGATGAAGACTTTTTACCTTTAACTGTGCAGTATATGGAGAAATCTTACGCCGCGGCTAAAATTCCGGGAGGATTTATTAAAAGAGAGACTAAGCCTGGGGATTTTGAGACATTGACCTCTCGTATTATAGATCGTTCGTTACGTCCACTTTTTCCTCAAGGATTTAATTATCCTGTGACCATCACTGTGATGGTGGTAAGTAGCGATGAAAATGTAGATTTACAAGTGGCAGCACTTCATGCAGCAAATGCAGCACTTTTTGTTTCTGATATTCCTGTGTCAAAGGCTATTGCCGCAGTGCGTGTAGGGACAGAGGGAGATGACTTGGTGATTAATCCAACACTTACACAACAAGAAAAGTCTGAACTTGATTTACTGGTTGTGGGTTCAGGTGCAGATGTTGTTATGATAGAAATGCGTACATTAAGTTCTAAAACACAAGAAGGGCAGTCTGCTAATGAGTTTTCAGAAGATGCACTTGTCGATGTGATTGCCATGGCAGTTGAGTCCATTGAATCAGCTACTTCTACATTTGAAGAACAATTTTCTCCTATGGCAAGAGAGCCTTTAGACTTAGCTATGAGTGAAGATAAAATAGATATTTCACTTTATAATATGATTGAAAATGAGTATGCTACTGAGGTGGAAAAAGCTATTGCACATATGGCAAAATCTGAGCGTTCAAGTGAGCTTAAAAAAATACGTACAAGTATTTTAGAGAGATTAGAAAAAGAAGGTAAAGAGGCAGATAAAACATTAGTATCTAAAGTACTTGAACGTTATAAATCAACTGTAGTGCGTACTATGATACTCGATAAAAATCTTCGTGCAGATGGCAGAGCCTTAGATGAGGTAAGACCTATAAGTATAGAAACAAACTTACTCCCTTCTGTACACGGTTCATGTCTCTTTACTCGAGGACAAACGCAGGCACTTGTGAGCGTAACACTTGGAGATAAAAAAGATGCACAGATGTATGAACTCATTACGAAGAATACCTCGCAATCTGAGAAGTTTATGGTGCATTATAATTTTCCTGGTTACTCGGTAGGAGAGGCTAAATTTATAGGAGCACCAGGAAGAAGAGAACTAGGACACGGGAACTTAGGAAAACGTGCAATGGAGCCTACACTTCCTTTAGAATATGATGGCAGTATAAGAATAGTATCTGAAATTTTAGAGTCTAATGGTTCGTCGTCTATGGCAACTATTTGTGGCGGTTCTTTGGCCCTGAGAGCAGCTAAAATTCCAACCAGTGCGTTGGTTGCAGGTATTGCAATGGGACTTGTAACAGATGGCAGTAAATATGCGGTTCTAACAGATATCATGGGTCTGGAAGATCATGATGGAGATATGGACTTTAAGGTGGCAGGAACAGCTGAAGGTATTACTGCACTTCAAATGGATATTAAACTTGGTGGCATTGATATGGCTGTTTTAAAAGATGCTTTAGAAAAAGCGAGCAAAGGGAAAAATTATATTCTTGGACTTATGGAAGATGCTATTAAAGAAATACAAACAAGTGAAGCATTACCAAGTACAGAGAATTTCAATATTCATCCTTCAAAGATTGTAGATATTATAGGCAAAGCAGGTGCCACTATACGTGAAATTATTGAAAAGTTCGAAGTAAGCATTGATCTTGATCGTGATGTAGGTGGTGTTAAAGTTTCAGGTGGAGACAAAGAAAAAGTAGCAGCAGCAAAAGCACATATAGAAGATATTGCTTCTACGCCTGTGAAAAAACAGATGGAGTACAAAGTAGGAGAGAGTTATGAAGGTAAAGTCAAACGTATTGTTGACTTTGGAATCTTTGTAGAGATGCCAGATGGGTTTGATGCTTTACTGCATGTTTCAAAAGTAGCAAAAGAGCGTGTAAATAATCTTTCAGAACGTTATGACGAAGGAGATGCTATTACCGTAGTAGTTATGGAACAAAAAGGGAAAAAGGTAGAACTAGCAACACCTGAGTTTTTAGCGTAAATGATACAAAATACAGAAGTGAGTAGAGATGCTATGGCAGAAAAAATAGAAGAAGTAAAAAAAGATGAAAACTATGCATTTCCGTGGGGTTTTAATCTAGGTAATTTACGTAATGACAATGAAAGCATACCTTTATATACTGTTACAAATGATGGTGGGTTTTGTCTGTTGTACGATAAGGTATCTGAAGGGAAAGCAGATGCTTTATTGGAGAGTCTTTGTTTAGAGTTACTCTCACGTATACCACATGGTTTTTTGAAGGTTGATATGTTTGACTTTGGGAAAAAGAAGTTCTATTCACTTTCCCCTTTACAAAATTTCCAACTCTTTGAATCAGCATATACCCCTGAAATGATGTCATCACTTTTCAAAGGACTTGAAAAAACGATTATCTCTCGATATAATGAACTTTTGTGTTGTAATCGACCAAGTATTACAGAGCATAATCAAAAATCAAAACTAAAAGAAACTTATCATTTGGTACTGATTAACTTGAAAAATTTTCCTACAGAAGAGATAGAGTTAAGACGTATACAAAATTTTGTTGAATCTGCACATCATGCAGGTGTTTATATAATAGCCTTTGGATATCACGATATAGAAGAAAGTACAAATAAAAATGTACAAGTAATTTTGAATCATTTTAAAAAGCTAAAAATTAAAGAAGGTGTATTTAATATAAGTAAAGAAATTTTTGAGTTTACAGAACTGTTAGAAGATCATACTTTTGAGCCACTCAACCTTGATAAAGCAAAATTACTTCAGACTATCTTTGCTAATGCAGATTTAGAAAGTATGATGGACCCAGAAAAGATTAAATTAGAAGTTGATACAAAAGTTTAATACATTTTTAGCTATACTTTCGCGTTTATATAAAGTGATTTAGTAGGGAAATATAGGCATTTATGTTTGTATTGCTGTATTTTAATCTAAGTATGGTTACGCTATCCGAACGGACTTTTATGAATAGTCGAAGAGACTCAAAATCTATTAATTTTAAGGATATAAAATGAAAAAGTTTTTCTTACTTTTCTTAGCACTTGGTGCTGTTGCATTTGCTGGTGAAGCAGATGGTGAATCTATGATTAAAGCATACTCAGTAGTTGCTGCTG